>JGI20159J14440_10003282_pt1 | contig 10519 bp, 9 predicted proteins | sample COG_09_FD_14440 | JGI IMG/M metagenome (IMG submission 14440) | reverse complement strand
CCAACACCAATCAGTCCTCGTCTACGGGAACTCCATACCAAAGCGCCGAAGATTTGTTTGGTTTCGAAGCAAACGTATCGAAACCTACGCCGCAACAACCAACAACGCGCGCACCACTAACTCCGGCACCAGCTGCCGCGATCGACGATCTATTCTTTGGAATGGAGACGACGCCTACGGCACCGATAGCACAACCGGCTGTGATGCCGAAGCAGCAACACGTGGATCCGTTTTCCGATTTCGCGGCGTCGACGCCTTCGAAAATCAACTTTTCTAGTAACAACAATAGCAACAACAGAAACAAGAAACTTGACCCGCTCGATGCGTTAGATTTCGGTAGCTTAGGATTAAAGTAAACTCATCGCATCGATTTTTGTAAATAATAATAAGAACACTATGATTCGCGAAAGTGGAATTATACATGGAGTTTTTGGTACCTACTGGTAGTTCTATACGCGCTAAAATCTATTATACTACACAAAACACAACTACTTTTCATCTCTTTCATTCTCGCTCCTAAGAAGAGTATACCGAACGAAGAAAGAAAGAGTTCCTCCTACCAGCTTCCTCTCACGTTATCTCCGCTCGAGCGAATGTCGTCGTAATCCACCTCTCTCTCCTCGTTCTCGTTCGTCACCACGGGTGGTTTGTCGTGCATCATATCTCTCGCGAAACTCCCGAAATCTCCCAGTTTCGGTGCCACGTTCTTTCGGTAAAAGTTGAACACGTTTGAAGAGAATTTGAGTCGCTTTTGTTGTTGTTGTTGTTGTTGTTGTTGTTGTTGTTGCGTCGTTTTTGCTTTTGTCGCTGTTTCTTCTCCGTTATTAAATTCGTTCCGTAACAGCGCTCGCTCTTTCGTGCTTCTTTTGTTTTCTTCTCCCAAAGACGCCAACGAGGAGGAGGACGCTCCAAAATCATCGTTTCCATCATCATCACCGGCGGCAAAAATTGGAGACGACGAAGACGCGATTCCAAAACACGCGAGCAGCATTAGAAGCAGTAACGCGAGAAAGAGAAAGGAACTTTTCTTCTTCGATGCTGCTTCTTCGTTATCGCTCTTTCTCGTCGTCGTCGTCGCTAAGAGTGGCGTCGAATCGTAATCATCCTTGTTGTTGTTGTTGTAAAGCAGCGGCATCATTTTTTGAAGAATTTTGAGGCGCGTGTGACTGTGTTTTTTGTGTAAATTGAGTAAATTGTTGAAGCAGAAAAGAAAACACAACAAGAACGTGAAGAGGAATTTTTGAACACGCACGTTCTATTTACACATAATACACGACTAATGACATTCTCAATCGACGTATCTCTTCAACATTCTCAAGGCCTCGCTGTATTCACACGCGCCTTTACGTTCTTCTCCGCCTTGCGCGATTAACAAATCTTGAGCTAACTGTTTCGTGGCGACGTTTCTTCCCGCGCCGGTTCTCGACGCGGTAGCCGCGCCGACTGCGGTGGCTAAAGCCAAAGTCGCTTTCGCAGAAAGTTGTTTGGCTTCCTTTGTCGTCGTCATCGTCGTGCTATTACTATTACTACTGCTTCTGCTGCCGTTATTATCACTGCCACTACCGTTACTACTATCTTTCCCACTATCGCTCTTGGTCGACATCAATTTTTTGTATTCGAGAAATCCCATGACGATGGCACTCGCCGCAGAGTCGCCGCACCCGACCGTATCGCCGACGTCAATCGTGGGAGAGCCTACTTTAGTGCTATCGATATCCATATCATTCTTTGAAAACAAAATCGCTCCATCCGGGCCGAGTTTTACGACGATCCATTCTAAATTGCCCGATCCTTCAAATTGAGGATGGTTGAACAAGCTATACGCCAACGTGCGAGGATTTTGTAACAACTCCTCGTTCGGATTTGGGTGTTCGACTAAAGCCGCTAACTCTTCTGCGGTCGCTAAAACGACATCCGTTCGCTTTATGAGTGAAATCAAAGCTTTCTTGCGCAACTCGGTTTCGTGAAAGGTGAACGCGCGTGGACCGGGGTCGAAAAACACCGTGCCGTCGTGTTTGTGAATAATATCCGCCGCGTCGACGACATCGTTCGGTGCGAGCTCATCGAACGCAAATCCGTTTACAAACATAGCTTTTGATTTCCTCAACGCCGCTTTCACATCCGCGCCGAGCTTGTATTTTTCCGCCAGTAACGGCCACGGGCCGAGATCGTAGGAAGAACAAAACGCGTGCGAACCAGATCCATCCACCAACACGAAACAAACCAACGTTCGACTTTCCGAAGTACTGGGAGCAGAGGAGGATGTGGAAGAATTTTGCTTTTCCTCGTAACTGCGAAACCCGACGCGTTCTTCGCGCAAGACGTCTTTCATAAACGTCCCGTAGAAATCATTTCCAATCTGCCCTAACGAGACTGCTTTCAGCCCGAGCCTCCTCGCGGCGATTAAGAAGTTCGTGTTGCCACCAACCTCCAACTCCTCGCATCCCATCGCTTTCATTTTCTCCGTTCTCGTTAACAAATCGTTCAGAGTTTCCATCGTTTTCAACTCGTTCTTGTCTTCAGGGAGAGACTCCACGGAATGAAACACATCCACGCACATATTTCCGAGCGTGACTACATCGATATCTTTAGACTCGTCGTCGACTTTATTCGCAGACACAGAAGAGAAAGAAGTTACTGCTTTTCGCGCACCGCATCCTCTTCCGTATTTACCTCCACTTTTCCTTCTCGTCGTCGTCTGAATCGTCGTCGCACCGTGATGAAACCGACGACGTTTCGACGAATGTAAAATTTCGTTTCGTGGGTGGTGGTGGATTACTCGTTGTTGTTTTTGTTGCATCATCATCATCATCATCGGTCGTCAAGAAGACCACCACGCGTGCGGAATAAAACCTTAACTCAGAGCGCGCCCTCCTCTCTCCTTCTCTCTGTCTTTGCAATTTGCTAAAGTGTTTGTCTTCTTAAACTCAGCAAAAGTTTTTAATAGTAGTAGAGAGAGTAGTATTCGCAGAGAGAGTTGTTTGTAGTATTGTTTTGAATTTTGAAGGGAAGCGACAAAGTGCGGGAAAGATGAAAAAAAAATTTTCATTCACTTTTACTGTTTTAAGCCTCTTTGCTGCCTTTTTCAAGCGTCTGACGTTGACAACAAACGTGTCAAGTCTGTCTTCTTTTTTATCCACAAATAAAACTAATCTGTGGCGCACGAAATACTCTTAAAACTCCCTCAAGAACACTTTGACGACAACGCGCGTCGTCTCGAAAGATAGAAAGTATCATCATCATGTCGCAAATGTCCGCGAGTTTACTTTTTTCTTCTTCTTCTTCTTTATTTATATCTTCATCATCTTCGAGTTTGAGAAGATGCAAAAGTCGATCTTCGTCGTCGTCACCGACAAAAACTCATCGTGATACTAAGAGTAATACTAAGAAGAAGAACAATAATAACGCACGAGCGATGTCTTCCTCCTCTTCTTCTTCGTCCTCGACGGAACCAGATTGGAAAGTCAAACAGAGAGAACAAGACGCGTTAATCGGTAAAGAAGAAACCGCGGTGAAAACCAGAGTGGTTGAGATGTTGAAACCGATATTAGAAGGCGCAGATAAAGTGACTTCTCAAGGCGACGACGCCGCGCAGCTGCAGTTGCAAGGGGAGTTGTCGGAGAAAATTAGACAGGCGACAAAAATGTTGGAAGAAGGTCTCGTCGAGAGGGATTCGCAAGTGAGATTGCTCTTGTTAGCGGCGTTTTGCTCGGAACATTTACTGCTATTAGGCCCACCGGGGACGGCAAAATCTGAGATTGGTCGAAGGCTCTCGGCGTTTACGCAAGGACAATACTTCGAGAGATTGTTGACGAGATTTTCCGTTCCTGAAGAGTTGTTTGGCCCATTGAGTATGGTTGGATTAGAGAAAGATATGTACGTGAGAAAAATTGACGGGTATTTACCGACCGCACGAGTCGCGTTCGTGGATGAGATTTTCAAAGCGAACTCGGCGATTTTGAACTCTTTGTTGACCATCTTGAACGAGCGCTTGTTCGATAACGGTAACGAGCGCATTGAGGTACCTTTGTTGTGCTTAGTCGGCGCGTCGAACGAGTTACCAGAAAGCGAGGAATTAGACGCGTTGTATGATCGTTTCTTGCTGAGATCTTCGGTAGAACAAGTATCTTCGACGGCGTTGAGAGATTTGTTGAAACTCTCCGAGGCGTCTGAGACGAAAGCGAGAGCTGATATCAACGACGAGCAAAAATTTTCGTTGAAACCGAGCGATTTTCAAGGTGTAAAAGAAAAAGCGTGCGAATCAACTACGGTTCCAGATTCTGTGATTAATTTGATGACAGATTTGCGCTCACATTTACAGGACAAGTGCGAACCACCCATTTACGTTTCCGATCGTCGTTTATTGAAAGCGGTGACTTTATTGCGAGTGGCGGCGTATACGGACGGTCGTTCCGTGGTTTCTGATTTCGACACTTTACTCTTAGCGCATGTTTTGTGGCAACGCCCGGGTGAGTCTGCCATGGTACAAGATTGGATTTTAGAACGTTTAGCGAAAGAGAGAGGTGTAAAGCAAGTTCAATATCTCCTCGCCGCTTTGTTCGGGCGAGCGTGTCGATCGGACGAAAACGACCAGGAAGAAGCCGCGCAGCTCTTAAAAGAAGCGCAAGGTTTGAAGGAAATCTTAACTTCTCAGTTAAACGATTTAGCTGGTGCCACTGCGGGTGGCGTCCCGCAACTGAAAAGACACGTCTGGTTATCTCCCGCCGAGTCTGAACGCGCCGCGCAATCCTTATCTCCCATGTTCAACAAAGCGAGAAAAGGTTTAGAGAAGTTATTAGAGGAATGCTTGACGTTAGAAGTCGCGCTGGAACGGAAAACGGAACCGCACGTCATGGCGTTGTTGTTGCCGGAATATTGGGCCGATTTTATTCGATCCGGGCCGATCGAAGACGTCAAGCCGCTCGGATTAAAGTAAAAATATTTAATAACCATTTTTGTCAACCGCTTTGTTTTGTTTTGTTGTATTCCCTCCTCACAAAATATTTTTACTCCCTCCTTCCGCGTGCACAAAGAGCAAAAGCGCAGAAGCCTAAGCGTTCTCGTCGTCATCATCTATTTGATAATGGTCTTCGTGAGAAGCGCTTCCTCGTCGTCATCGTCCCTCCTCTCGTTCCTTCTGAAGAGCACGACGACGACGACGAGTAGAATAAAACGAGGAAGCGAAACAACGAGAAAAACGATACAAAAATATTACTCGTCGTCGACGACTTTCGATCGCTCGGGCGAAACCATCTCTCGAGACATGCGCAGAAAAGATTTAGCGGAAGAGACGAGGTATTTCGCGCACGAAGATTACGAGTTGTTGCGTAAACTCGCAAGAAAAGCGAAACGCTCGGCGGACGAGGTCAATCCTGAACACGGGCAAAAGTTGAGAGAAACCGAGAGAAGAGAGCTCGCCAAACTTGTTCCTTCGCTTCGCGATGGCGACTTGACGAAAATTCTCAATTGGTTGCATAAAGATGGAACAGGAACGCGAGCGTAAATTTGTGCGTTTCGTGTGTTTTTGATATATAATCTGTTTTACCAGTGGTACATTATAGATTAACTATACCTAAAGCATCATCCGAAGAAGGACCAAACGTAGCCGACGACTTTCATGCCGGTCCACGCCAAGAAAATGCCTCCCACGCCGTAAAAGAATATCGTCGCATCTTGACGCATTTCACGTAGCTCTTGTTCCAGAAGCATTAACCTCTGGTCGATTTCTAACGCCGATTTCGCATCCCCCGCGAGTAACTCCTCTGCTTTCTTCAACATCTCCTGCGCTTGCTGGAGGGTGAAATCGGGTTTGTTTTTGTACGCAAAAAACTTCTCCGTTACTTTATCTTTCAACGCGTAGAGTTCGTCCAAGTTCTCGTCGTTATTCATCTTATTATCTATAATACCTGCCTCTTTCCTTTCGCCTTCTGAATCGTCCACATCGTTCGCGAACGCTTTATTTCGCGTCTTAAATGGAGAGCCGAATCCTCCTCCTTTTGCTCCTTGGCTCCGCGACGATGTCGTCGTCTTCCGTCTTTGCCTGTCCGAATCAAAACTAGTCTCACTTCTATCATCGTCGTCCTCGTCACTATCATCGTCGTCCTCGTCGTCGTGTCGAGCAGGGTCGTATTCTTCGCCTTCTAAAATCGAATCGATTTGTGAAATGCTTTCTTTACGCATAATCTTCACGTGTTTACCTAAATTTTTACCTCTCTGAGATAACTCGTCCCCTTCATCTCCACTTTCGGCGAACAGATTCGACATCGAACCAGACGGCGATGGCATACCGAACGCATCTGACGCGTCGCTCGGTGAGAACATCGCTTCCATCTGATCTACTGAAGATTGTCTCGATAAATTTTGAAACGACACCGCGCTTCGTCCTTTGTTGTCCCCTCTCGTCGCGAACGCGGGTTCTGATCCGGGAGCTGAAGAAGAAGATAAAGATGAAGGCGCATTCGTCGTTGCCGTAGTGTTGAAGGTCACTGTTTTGTTGTTGTTTTCGTTGTTGTTATTCGTTTTTTCTCGGTTGGGCTCGTTCTCTTTACTACCGTTTGCTTTCTTTGTCGTCGTCGAACCAACCTTCTTGTTGGCAAAATACTGATTCTTTCGCCCCGCGCTCGGCGATGGCGTCCCGCCGCTCTCTGAAAAATAGTCGTCGTCTTGCAGTTCAATCTTCTTCTGATGCATTTTCACTTTCGGTGGTGGCGACGTGATGCTGTTCTTTCTCTTGCTCTTCGGCTGCTGCCACTCCTCTTCCGTAGTATTATTAGTCGCGGAATCAAAATCCAAGTTTCTGTTACTCTTCCCCTTCCCATTGTTGTTGTTGTTATTGTTCGTCGTAGCGTTATTATTCTCTGCATCATTTCTGGAGACGAACTTCTCCGCCTCTCGTATGACTTTCGTCATCGGCGATAAAGCGACTGGGGAGGCTTGTTGTTGCCCTGTGTCTTCCCCTAACGACTTTGTATTCATTTTGCTCGTGTCCAAATACAGATGATTTCTCTTTGACACTACCGTCGTCCACTCCGACTCCGAGCTCCTCGTGTTCTTCTCGCTGTTCTCGCTAATAGTGTCTTTTTCGTTAGGAGACGACCCTTTGTTGTTCTTATTCTTCTTCGTATTCTTCTCGGGTGAATTCAACAAGAACTCACTTGCTTGCTCTAAAAGCTCGTTGGAATTGTCCGTGTTGTTGTCTTCGGACACGGAAAGTGGTCGTGCTCCTTTTCCGACCCCTCCGCGTCTTCCTCCTCCTCCTCCGCTCATTTTCTTCTTACGATTGTTATTATTATGATTGTTATTATTAGTAGTAGTATTACGTGGTGGTGGTACCTGGTCGTGTGTGTAACGAGTAACTCTTTAATCTGATGAAATATTTAATTGTGTTATTAGAGCCGCTTTTTGCCCTTTTTTTCTTCTTTAAAATTCTTCATTTTTTTTTAAACGAGAGAGTGTGATGAGATGACGAGAGGTTGAGATTTTGACGATCCCAAAAGCGACGATAATAGTATTGCTCGTCGTGTTCTTCGGACGATGATGATGATGATGATGATGATGGTCTGCTCTCTCTCGTTGTTTTAAAAGTTGTTATAAAAAGAGTGTTCATCAAACACAAATGTCATCACTCGTAACGGCGAGAGTCAAAGAAGAATGAATAAAAAAATAAAAATCAACTTTGTTCGAACGCAACTGCAATGCATCAGGAAACTCCTGAGAGTGGAAGAAGCGTTGTTTCGACACTCGCGAGAAGACTGGGTGATTATAAACGACGGCGTGGAGAAAGAGACGATCGTTTTAGGGATATCCGGGAAACCCGAGGAACTCGTGCACGAGTTGAAAGCCAAACAGTTGCGAGTGCCTTTGGTGAAACGGTTCACGGGAGGCGGCACCGTCGTCGTGGATAAAAACACGCAGTTTGTCAGTTTTATATTCAACGAAGGCACCGTTGAAGGATTAGAGTTGTTTCCAAGGAAAATCATGGAATGGTCGGGAACCTTTTACGGGAAAGCGGTTGAAGGAATGTTTTCTTCACCACCGGGCGCCAAAACCTCCGCTCCGCTACGCCGCGACAAAGATGATTTTAGTTTGCGAGAGAACGATTACGTGTTCGGCGAGAAGAAGTTTGGGGGGAACGCGCAATCCATAAGTAAAAGTAGATTCATACACCACACGTCATTTCTGTACGATTACGATAAAGCCCTGATGGATTTGTTAAAGTCGCCGAGGAAACAGCCGGAATATAGGGAGAACAGAACGCACGACGATTTCGTCGCGACGTTGAAAAGCAAGTATACAGAAATAGGCAAAGAAGAAGAAAGTGAAGATAAAAGAAGAGAATTACTATTAGGAGCGGTGTACGAGAGTTTACGAGAACACCGCGACTTTGAAGTCAGATCTGTTTCGTTCGATGCCGCGGAGAATGTATTGTTGGATTACAACGAAAACGTAAAGCCGTCTACGGTAAAATTGTGGTGCGATAAAGAACGAAAATGGAACGTCTGCGACGATTAGACGATTATTAGAAAAGTAGAAGGTAGACGCATGCGCTATATAGTTGTACCTACTAGGTAGTCAGTAATAAAAATACATATTTATTCATCACACGGATCCAAAAGCAACCATGAACAGCAACACTAATATAATAGTCAACGCGAACACGGTGCACAACTGCGCTCGAACGCCGGCTTTCTTAAAAACGTGAATCATCATCTGATTCGCGGCTTGCATTCTCGCTCTCACCCCTTCCGTTTCTTCCTCTAAATCTTCTAACATCCTCCCTTGCTGCTCTAACTCTTCGCCTATAGTTTTCCCGACGTTCCCGATCGTTCGTATGTGGTGGGATAAATCCTCCAACTGCTCGTCTTGATTGGCGAACAGCTGGTCTTGCGTCGCACGTTCATCCGAGAGCATGTAATCGTCTATCGTGTTTCGGTTTTGATCTAGAACAGATTTCACTCTGTTTTGTTCGCTATTAAGGGAGTTGCTACTGTTCATCATCATGTTTTCCACTCGTCCTTTTAAAACGTTCAACCTCTCTCTCGTTTGCGAAGTCCACGCTTTCCTTCGTTCCAACTCCTCTCTCGAAACTCGAAATCTATTCGGATCTCTCTCCGCGGCTTCTGTCGCTCGATCGAGTTCGTTCAACTGCCACAACAACGAATCAATTTCAGAGGAGATGTTTATGCACGTTTCCTTCTTTTGTGTGAGTGTTTGTAAGTTATGTATTCGAGAGAAGGAACTCTCGCACGTGGAAACGGAATCGGAGATTTCCTCTCGAACTAAATAGAACGGGTCGTTGACATCTCCTCCTCCTCCTCCTTGTCCACCTTCGGTGAACGAAGTCGACGACGCCATCGGAGTTCTCCTCTCCTCTTTGAAAACTGTGTGATTTAAGCGTTTTTAGATGATGATGATTTTATACTCTCTCTCTATGAGCATAAAGTCGGGGTATAAAGTGTGAGGACAAAAGTAGTGGTTTCAAATATGTGTTTTTGGTGCCTTTCATCAGCCTTTGTTTGAACGTGTTGTGTTCGAGAACGCAATACATAAGATTTAAAGGTGGTACGTTCGCAAAATGTTCGAAAAATCATCGAGCTATTCACATATATATATATACTAGTAGTTACAAACGTGGTATATTATCATTAATCTATCCTCTCTCGTCATTTCCTCTTCGCTGTTGCGCTTCGTCTTTTTCTTTCGAACACGTGCCCTTCTCGGCTCGTCGCCAGCGAATAGAACAACAGTAAAGGCACAAAAAAGTACGGAAAGTAAATCAAGAACAAGGTTAAACTCCCTCTGCGATAGATTTCCGTTAATATTGGAACCATGGTTGTCATCACGTGACTGGAATATCCAACTCCCATCCATCGAATATTCGTCTCCTCTTTACGTAAAAGCTTTCTCAACAAGACGTAAAACATCGGCAGTTGCACCAAGACTTCGCAAACGATAAAACTTTTCAACCACATCGGTTGTTCGAGCATGAGGAAGTCATCGTTTTGTTTGACGTGGAACTTCAGCAACTGTCGAGCGAAAGACGGGACGTATTTCTCGGGAACGATCGCTTGAGAGTCGATCAAAATCGTCGCCGGCACGTGCGTCGCGAAGTACGCGATGTACACTTTGCGCATGAAGTCGTTCATCATCGTCCTTTTTTTCTATTATTCAACTCTATCTTCTCCTTACATACATAAAAGAGAGCCGCTTTCAACAAAATCGCGCTCTTCTGCTCCTCCTCCTGCTGATGTCTTTCTCTTTCTTCTTTTTCTCCTTCAAACTCTTCTCGTCGTCGCTAAATCGTCGTTAAAGTCAGGAGGCTTTTTGTTAAGTGTTGTGGTTCGTTTTTCTCTTTTCTGTCAAAAATCACCCCCCAAAAATTCCTTTACCAAGAAGAATGAAGCGTGATGAGTCACTCTTGGCCCCGAACGAAAGCCATAAATTCGTGGTGGAGAAGAAGAACCAAAAAAAGAAAAAAATTTCGTTCCTTCTTCTTCAAACAACAACACTTTATCATCGC
>JGI20159J14440_10003263_pt1 | contig 10559 bp, 8 predicted proteins | sample COG_09_FD_14440 | JGI IMG/M metagenome (IMG submission 14440) | reverse complement strand
AAAATAAAATCTGCATTAATATCTGTCTTTAATAAAGATGGTTTAGAACCAATAATTAAAGAATTAGATAATCAAGGAGTTATTATATATTCCACTGGAGGTACACAGAAATTTATTAATGATTTAGGTGTTAAAGTGATTAGAGTTGAAGACCTAACATCTTATCCGTCAATTTTGGGTGGTAGAGTAAAAACTCTTCATCCCAAAGTATTTGGAGGAATTCTAAACAGACAAGATAACGAAAGTGATAAAAAAGAATTAATAGATTTTGAAATTCCTCAAATAGATTTAGTAATTGTTGATTTGTATCCATTTGAAGAGACTATCAGTTCAGGAGCATCCCATTCAGCCATTATTGAAAAAATTGACATCGGTGGTATTTCACTTATTAGAGCAGCTGCAAAAAATTATAAAGACGTAACATGTATTTCATCAAAAGATGATTACAAGCTATTTTTAAATATTTTAAAAGAAAAAAATGGTGTTCTATCAAATAGAGAAAGAAAATTATTTGCTTTAAAATCATTCAATATATCATCAAATTATGATACTGCAATATTTAATTACTTTAACTCAGAAAATGAAGTAACGTCATTAAAAATTAGTGATAATAATGCCAAAACCTTAAGGTATGGTGAAAATCCACACCAAAAAGGTTTTTTCTATGGAGATTTTGATAAGGTATTTGATAAAATTCATGGTAAAGAATTAAGTTACAATAACTTATTAGATGTAGATGCAGCGGTAAATTTAATTCTTGAATTTAAAAATGAAAAACCAACATTTGCTATACTAAAACATAACAATGCATGTGGGATTGCAACAAGAGAAAATATTAAACAAGCTTATATTGATGCACTGGCTGCTGATCCAGTATCTGCTTTTGGAGGAGTTTTAATTAGCAATTCAGAAATAGGGACAGATGTAGCAGAGCTAATAAATGATTTATTTTGTGAAGTTGTAATTGCTCCAAAATTTTCTGAAAAATCATTAGACATTTTAAAACAGAAAAAAAACAGAATCATCTTAGCTTTAAAAGAATTTAATGAGCCTGAGTTTATAATTAGGAGTTGTTTAAATGGTTATTTATCTCAACAAAAAGATAAACATACCGACAGTTTGATAGATTTCAAATTTGCAACAGAAACTAAACCAAGTGACGAGCAAATTGAAGATTTATTATTTGCTTCAAAAGTTTGTAAAAACACCAAATCAAATACAATCGTTTTAGTGAAAAACAAGCAACTATTAGCTAGTGGAACTGGTCAAACAAGTAGAGTTGATGCTCTTAACCAAGCAATTCACAAGGCAGTAAGTTTTAAATTTAATTTAAATGGAGCTGCCATGGCTAGTGATGCATTTTTTCCTTTTCCAGACTGTGTAGAGATTGCAAATAAAAATGGAATAAATTCAGTGATTCAGCCTGGAGGATCCATAAAGGATAACCTAAGTGTTGACTACTGTAATGAAAATAAAATACCAATGGTTTTTACTGGATTTAGACATTTTAAACATTGATGAAATATTTTATTTTATTGTTAAATATTTTATCAGATTTTACGTATATTAGATATGAATAGATTTACTTACTTAATTTTTTAATAAATGTCCTTTTTTGATTTTTTAACTGAAGAGATTGCAATAGATTTAGGTACTGCAAACACACTTATTATTCACAATGATAAAGTTGTAATTGACAGCCCCTCTATTGTAGCTCGTGATAGAGTTTCAGGAAAGATAATTGCTGTTGGTAATGAGGCTAACTTAATGCAAGGGAAAACACATGAGAATATCAAAACAATTAGACCATTAAAAGATGGTGTAATCGCTGATTTTGATGCTTCTGAACAAATGATAAGTTTATTTATTAAAAGTATACCTGCTCTTAAAAAAAAGTTTTTTTCTCCAGCATTAAGGATGGTTATTTGTATTCCGTCAGGAATAACGGAGGTAGAAATGAGAGCTGTTAAAGAATCTGCAGAAAGAGTAAATGGTAAAGAGGTTTATTTAATTCACGAACCAATGGCTGCAGCAATTGGAATTGGAGTAGATATAATGCAGCCAAAAGGAAATATGATTGTTGATATTGGTGGTGGAACAACAGAAATTGCAGTTATTGCTCTAGGTGGAATTGTTTGTGACAAGTCTGTTAAAGTTGCTGGAGATGTTTTTACCAATGATATAATATACTACATGAGAACTCAACACAATCTTTATGTTGGTGACAGAACAGCAGAAAAAATAAAAATACAAATTGGTTCCGCTACTGGTGATTTAGATGTTCCACCGGACGAAATGAGTGTTCAAGGAAGAGATTTACTTACAGGAAAACCTAAACAGGTTCAAATTTCTTTCAGAGAAATTGCCAAAGCATTAGATAAGTCTATATTAAGAATTGAAGACTCTGTAATGGAAACATTATCACAAACTCCACCAGAATTGGCAGCAGATATCTACAATACTGGAATTTATTTAGCTGGAGGAGGATCAATGTTAAGAGGTCTCGACAAAAGGCTTTCTAAAAAAACAGACTTACCAGTATACATAGCTGAAGATCCTCTGAGAGCTGTTGTTAGAGGCACTGGGATTGTTCTAAAAAACTTGCCTAAATACAAAAGTGTATTGATAAAATAAGATTAACTTATGCGTCAAATCATAGATTTTTTAGTTAGAAATAAAAATTTCATTTTATTTCTGAGTCTTTTCTGTTTTTCTCTAATTTTAATATTCTCAAATAGTAGATATCACAATAGTCTAGTTTTAAACTCTACTAATAGTATTTCGGGAAATATATTTGAAACTACTAGCTCTATTTCCTCATACTTTAAACTAAAAAGTGAAAATGAAAGTTTAAATAAAGAAAACACATATCTAAAAAAAATTATATATAACTACCCTGGAACATCCAATGATGGTTTAAAATATGAGGTTTTCAATTCCAAAGTCATAAAAAATAGTTATAGTTTAAACAATAACTACTTAACAATTAATTCAGGAAATATAGACAGTATTGCGGAAGATATGGGAGTAGTATCTAATAAAGGAATAATTGGTGTTACAGACAGAATTTCAAAAAACTATAGCAGAGTAATTTCAATTCTAAATACAAAACTAAATTTAAATGCAAAACTTAAAAAATCGAATCATTTTGGGGTTTTAAATTGGAACGGAATGAGTAATTCCACAATTCAGCTTATGGATTTACCAAAACAAACTAAAATAAATATTGGAGACACCATTATTACAGGTGGTAATTCATTTATTTTTCCAGAAGGTGTATTGATAGGTAATGTTTTATCTTATAAACTAGATGATACACAAAACTATATTGAAGCGGAGATAAGTTTATTTAATGATATGACCAATATTAAAAACGTTTACGTGATAAAGAATAATCATTTAGCAGAACTTAAGAAACTCAATGAATAATATCACTAGAAATATCTTAACGGCAATTTTACTAATTATTGCACAAACAATAATATTTAACAACATAAATTTATTGGGTTATTTAAATCCCTTTGTATACATAATTTTTGTTGCATATTACCCTATAAAAAATGACAGACTTTTCTTTATTTTCATTTCATTTATCATCGGTCTTTTAATCGATATTTTTAGCGATACTCTTGGGTTACACGCAGCAGCATCAGTAACAATCGCATATTTAAGACCTTCTGTATTAAAGATTTCCTTTGGGTTGGCATATATACATCAAGTTATAAAATTTAAAAACATTGATTTTAAAAATAAATTAATATACCTCTCTTTGCTAACTCTAATGCATCACACGGTTTTATTTAGTCTTGAGATTTTTAACCTATCTAAAACATTATTTATTTTTGATAGGGTAATTATGTCAAGTGTTTTTACAATTACTTTATGCATTTTATTTAGCTATCTCTTTAAAACAAATGAAAGATGAGAAAATCTCTTCTATATTTTTCAGTAATTTTTGTTGGAATTTTATTCATTTCAAGACTGTTTTATCTTCAAGTTTACTCAAATAAAGAATATGACATATTTGAAGATAATGCAATAAGGAAAGTTTTTACATACCCAAAAAGAGGATATATTTTTGATAGAAACAATAAATTATTAGTTTCTAATCAACCTTCTTATGATGTAATGATAATTCCAAGAGAAGTAAAAACATTTGATACAATTGAATTTTGTAATCTACTCAAAATAGATAGAGATTTTTTAATTAAAAAATATAATAGGACCAAAAACTATTCCCCTAGAATTCCACAGGTATTTTTAGCTCATTTATCAAAAGAAGATTACGGGTTTTTATCAGAAAAAATAAGGAAATTTGAAGGTTTTTATATTCAAAAAAGAAATTTACGTGAGTATAATACTAACATTGGTGCTAATGTTCTTGGTTATATAGCTGAAGTGAATAATTCAATTATAGAAAAGGATGATTATTATTTAATGGGGGATTTAATTGGTAAACAAGGAGTTGAAATATCTTATGAAGAAGAACTTAGAGGAATTAAAGGAATAAAGTTCATTCAAAAGGATAGGTTTAACAGAGATGTTGGAAGTTTTAGAAATGGTGAACTAGATATTATTCCTATTGCTGGAAAAGACCTAACTATTACAATAGATTCTAAATTGCAAGACTATGGTGAACAATTAATGAATGGAAAAAAGGGAGGCATAGTTGCTATTGATCCCCGAAATGGCGAAATACTTAGTCTAGTTTCTGCTCCATCTTATAATCCAAACTTATTGATTGGGAGAAATAGATCTAAGAATTATATGGATTTATACAGAGATAGTATCTATAAACCCTTAATAGATAAAAGTCTCTTAAATATGCATGCCCCAGGATCTCCATTTAAAATTTTAGTGGGGTTGTCAGCTTTACAAGAAAAAGCGATTACAGAAAATACGTCAATATTTTGCAACAATTACTACCAGTATGGAAAAGAAAAACGAACAATGCAATGCCATTGTGGTGGTGGCTACAGAAACTTAAGCAATGCATTATCATTATCATGCAACTCATATTTTGCTAATGCATATAGAAAAACAATTGATACTAAGTCACCCACTAAAGAAACCTTCAATAACTGGAGTAATCAAATGAAGAGCTTTGGTCTTGGTGAGTACTTAAACAATGATCTTTCAGTGGGTAAAAAAGGAATTATTCCAGATTTCGAATTTTATAATAAATGGTATCCAGATTTTAAATGGGGTGCAACAACAACTTTATCAAATTCTATAGGTCAAGGTGAAGTTTTAGTTACTCCTATTCAGCTGGCAAACATGACCGCTGCAATAGCAAACAAAGGTTATTATTATACTCCACATATTATAAAAAAAATTGAGGGTTCAGAAATTAATTCAAAATTTAGAACTAAAAATTATACTTTAATCGACAGTACACATTTTGAACCAATAATTGAAGGCTTAAGTAAAGTATATAAATCTGGAACTGCAAAGTTTTTACAAGTTCCTGACATCGAAATTTGTGGTAAAACAGGGACGGCTGAAAATTTCACAAAAATAGATGGAAAAAAAACTCAATTAACAGATCATTCTATTTTTGTAGCTTTTGCTCCTAAGGATAATCCAACTATAGCAATATCTGTACTGGTAGAAAATGGTTATTATGGATCAAGATGGGCAGGAAGAATAGCCTCGTTAATGATTGAAAAATATATAAAAGGAGAGGTTACTTTAAAAAAAATGGAACAATTAGTAATGAATAAAAGTTTAGATGAAGAATATCAAAATCCTTTTCTTGGTAAGCCTTTTAAAATAAATCAATAATGATTGGCGATAGAAAAAATGTATTTAAGGTTGACAAAGTTTTAGTGTTATTATACATACTTCTTGTTGGCTTTGGCTGGGGGAATATTTTTTCTTCTAGTTTATCAGGGAATATTGATAGTATTTTTAACTTAAATGAACTCTACGGAAAACAAATAGTATTTATTTTACTTTCATCTGTTTTAATACTTGTTACCTTAAGTATTGAGGCTAAGTTTTACGAAAGATTTGCAAGTATATTTTATTTTATTTCTATATTATCATTAATTGGTCTATTTATTTTTGGCAAGACTGTTAATGGATCCACGTCATGGTACGGTTTAGGTTCTTTTACAATTCAACCTAGTGAATTTGCAAAAGTAGCGACTTCATTAGCAGTTGCTAAATTCATAAGTGATTTACAAACAAATATTAAGCTTTTTAATCATCAAGTTAAATTACTTGTAATAATATTTCTCCCTGCAACTTTAATAATATTACAAAATGACACAGGTAGCACACTGGTTTATTTAGCTTTTTTCTTTGTATTGTTTAGAGAAGGAATACCAAAAATATATTTATATTCAATCAGCCTATTATTTTTGCTAGTTGTTTCTACAATTAAATTTTCGTTATCAACTACATTTTTAGTTTCGTTTATAGTTTTATTCTTAAGCTACATTAGAAGCAAAAAGAAAAGAAACTCATTACTTAAACATATAGGCGTATTACTTATTGCTGTTACATTGTCTACTAGCATAAATTATTTTTATAACAATGTAATCAAACAACATCAAAAAAACAGAATTAGTCTATGGCTAAGGCTTGAAAACAATCCAGAGGAAATAGAGAAAATGAAAAGGACCATTTTGTATAATCTAAACGAATCTGAAAAGGCTATTAGCTCAGGAGGTTGGACAGGAAAAGGCTACTTGGAAGGAACAAGGACCATTGGCAAATTTGTTCCTGAACAACAAACAGATTATATTTTTAGTACAGTTGGGGAAGAGTGGGGATTTCTTGGAAGTAGTTTTATAGTGATCTTATTTATATTACTATTACTTCGGGTACTTCATTTATCTGAGCTTCAAAAAAATCAGTTTAGTAGAGTTTATGGTTATTCAGTTGCTTCAATACTGTTTTTTCATTTTTTAGTAAATATCGGTATGGTAATGGGTTTAGTTCCAACAATTGGAATACCCCTTCCATTTTTTAGCTATGGTGGATCTAGCTTGTGGGCATTTACAATATTACTCTTTATTTTTATAAAATTAGATTCAAATAAGCTAAATGAATGGTAATTTAGTTTTGTTTTAAATTTAACTTTTCGGCAAAATAATCACAAAAATCTTTCATCGTAGAAGTCATCTTTTCATCTTGTGTTGCACGATTGAAAGTATCACTCATTGCAACTAAAGTTTGATGAAAGAAAATTTTCATTTCATCTAATGGCATTTCTTTAGTCCAAAGATCAATTCTTAAGCTTTCTTTTTTTTCTGAATCCCAAACAGATAAAAATAGAGCTTTAGATTCTTTATTTTTTATATTTCCGTCTTCTGCGGACCATGATATCTTTTCAGGAATTTTATTTTCGTCTAAATCAACGGAGATTTCAATCTTGGAGTTTCTATCATTCATAATTACTTGGTTTATATTTTGAATTGTTATAAATATACATTGGGTCATATTGAATTAATTCATTCAAACTTGATGAATTAACTTTCATAAAAGATTTGACAATTTTCCAACCGATAAACTTTCCAATCATGCTTGGAGAATCATTATCTATAGATAGATAAAATTTTGAAAATGGTGCCAAATTTATAAATCTATTATCTAAATTATTATCACTACTAAATAAATATTCATTTTCAATAAAATTAGCCCATATATCTTTTTCATTTTTTAATGCCCATGAAAAATCTTGATTTGTATAACCAATTATCTTTGAATCCTCAACGTCTGTTAACATAGAGCTTGTAAATACTAATATTTTTCCATGATTAATTATTTTTTCTATAAAAGTATAATTATCTGCTTTCACTTTTGAAACAACTGAAATAGCATATTCTTTGGCGATATCAATTACAATATTTTCTTTGTTAAATGAGCTTTTAATGTAGTTTGGAAATGAAGAATAAAAAAAATGATTAGCGCCCAGATAATTATCTAATCCAATTAAAAGAAGTGAGTCTGTTAAAATTATTTTCTTTCTATAATCAACGTCTGTAGTTAGAGTAATTAACCTAGGTATTTTATATTCAGTGTCATAGTCTAAATAATTATTATAAAAACTTTCAATCTCATATTTTTGCTCTGAAAAATCACCAAAAGAGAAATTGACTTCATTGTAAAGTTGATTTTGAATAGTATCCTTTAAACGGTCAATCCATACTTGATCATCATACTGAGGAGGGAATAAAAAAGAAAACTTTTCTTTTACTTTGTTAAGGTTGTTTGCATTACTATTAAAAAAAATATCTTCGAATCGTTCTATTTCTACTTTAACATTTGGAGTATTAACATTATTACAACTTAATGTTAAAAAAATAATTAAAAAGATTAAAAATTTATGCACAGATAATAACTTTTATTAATGATTTAATATATATTTTTGTACTACAAATGTAAGGTTCTTATTACATAAATAGTATATATTTTATGAAAACGGAGAAAGTTTCAGATTTTATAGTTGAATGGTTAAAAAATTATGCTCAAGCTAACAAAATATCAGGTTTTGTTGTCGGCATTTCTGGTGGAATAGACTCTGCTGTTACTTCCACTTTATGTGCTAAAACTGGACTTGAAGTAATATGTATTGAAATGCCAATTAAACAAAATGACGAACATGTTTCTAGAGCTAAAAATCACATAAAGAATCTTCAATTAAATTATGATAATGTTAGTGGTAGATTAGTAGACTTGAATTCTGTATTTGACTCATTTCNAATNGAAGTNAATTCATCNAAAAAAGATTCAACTGACGAACTNNCACTTGCTAATTCAAGAGCNAGATTAAGAATGACAACCCTNTATTATTTTGCAGGAATTAACAATTATTTGGTTGTTGGGACNGGAAATAAAGTTGAAGACTTTGGAGTTGGTTTTTATACNAAATATGGAGANGGNGGAGTTGATTTAAGCCCAATAGCTGATTTATTAAAATCTCAGGTTTTCAACTTAGGTAAATTCTTAAAAGTTGATGACACAATAATTAATGCTAAACCAAGTGATGGTTTATATGCTGACTCTAGGTCAGATGAAGATCAGATCGGAGCTACATATGATGAATTAGAATGGGCAATGAAGGTTAGAGAATCAAATTCTAAAATTAGCGACAGAGAGAAAGATGTCCTTAAAATATACAGAAGTTTTAATAAGAAAAATAAGCATAAAATGGAGCCAATTCCAATATGCATAATTCCAACAGATTTATTAACAGATTAAATTACTCTTTTTAATTTTCTGGAAAGTAGCATTTTTAAATTAGAATAGTTTAAGACCTCATCAAGAATTGATTTGTTTTCTTGACTATCTAATGTTTTCTTTTTAAACTCATTAACTTTTTGATCAATTAGAAAACATCTTAAGTTCAAAATTGTATCATTAACTAACTGGGCAATAGTTTTAGATTTGTCTTTTGGAAAAATATTGCTTCTTTGCCAATCGTGTAGTCTGTATTTTTCCTCCCCCATCAGTATATTTGTTATTTCAAGTTCAATGTTAACTGGTACTTTATTGGCAAACATCTCAACAGTAATGTTTGATCCTTTATTTAAGTTTTCAATGATTATATAATATATATTTTTAAAATCATCATTTGAAAACTCCATTTCATCTTCTTGAAGATCCATATATATTTTTTCAAAAACTTTACTTGTCTTAACAACAGGCTCTAAAACTAGTTCACCAGCTTCATTTTCTTTCAATAGTAAATCTTCAAAATCCTCTGTTTTATCTCCATATAAAATTAATATTTCTATGATTTTTTTTTCTAATTCATATAAAACATTGATGCTCTTTTTTTCGTTTTTATTTTTAACAACCTTAAAAGATTTTTCTGACCTTGAAGTAGGTTTATTAAATTTAGAATTTTGTTTTTTAGAAATCTGAGCTAAGGTACTGTACAAAACTTCTTCACTAATATCCATAATTGAAGAACACTCCTTTATATATATTTCTTTTTTTATTTGATCAGTTATTTTAGAGATACTTGTTACCATATCTCTAATAGTTTCTGATTTTTTTATAGGATCATTTTTAGCACCTTCAATCAATAAGGATGCTTTATAGGTTATAAAATCTTTTGAGTTTTCTAAAAAATAAGATGACAACTCATCAACATTTTTGTCCTTTGCAAAACTATCTGGATCTTCACCCTCAGGTAAATTGCAAATTTTCACATTCATTCCCTGCTCAAGTATTATATCAATACCTCTAAAAGCAGCATTTATACCTGCAGAATCTCCATCAAATACTACTGTTATATTATTTGTAAGTCTATTAATTAATCTTATTTGATCGGAGCTTAAAGCAGTTCCCGAAGAAGAAACTACATTACGTATTCCTCTTTCATACATCCTCATTACATCTGTATAGCCTTCTACTAAAAAACAATTGTCTTGTTTAGCAATCTCTTGTTTTGCATGAAACAAACCATACAATACTTTACTCTTATAATATATTTTACTTTCAGGTGAGTTAAGGTACTTGGCAGTAGATTTTGAAGTTTTTAGCGTTCTTCCACCAAAACCTAAAACTCTACCAGACATACTTAATATAGGAAAAATGACTCT
>JGI20159J14440_10003241_pt1 | contig 10601 bp, 8 predicted proteins | sample COG_09_FD_14440 | JGI IMG/M metagenome (IMG submission 14440) | reverse complement strand
GCTCAAGTGGTGAACCAAACATCCAAAGACCAAACATAATATTAAATAATATATGTGATGGACTGCCATGCATAAACATATGAGTAACGAGCTGAGATATTAAAAACTTGTCATTTTCAAAATAATGTAAAGCTAAAATATCATAACTCAAATCACCCAAAAATTGCGAACCAAAGTAAAAAATTATATTAATTATAATTAGCTGCTTGATTGTTTCAGGGACCGATCTCATATATTAAAATATTTTTATAATTTCTTCTAAAGAGATTAATTTAAAAATTAATTTTCCAAAAGGCGAAACATTTGGATCCTTACAAGCAAACAAGTCGTTGACTAAAGATTCTTGTAATTTAACATTAATATTTTCATTTGATGAAATTGACGAATATTTAGATAAAAGTTTAGCAATTAAATCATTCAAGGTATGAACAGTATTGTCCCTATTATAATCTTTATTTCTAAGAAAATCTTGAAATAAACCATTAACATTGTTTTGATTTAAAAAAGGATGTGTTCCAGAAATTTCAATATTATCTGGTCCAAAAGCATTAAACTTAAATCCTAAATGAACCAAAGGAGCTTCAAGCAACTTTAACATTCTAATTTCTTCAACGTTAAAATCTAATTTAATAGGAAATAATAATGTTTGAATAGGATTAATTTTATTAGAAAGTTCTTTTAAAAAGTTTTCATACAAAATACGCTGATGAGCTCTTTTTTGATTAATAATTAGAATACCAGTGCTTGTTTTGGTTATTATATATTTAGAATTTAATTGAAATGAGGGAAAAATGTTAGTTTTTAAAATCTCAAGCTCATTCTTAAATTGATCTGTTCTTACCAAATCATCAACATTACTTATTTCAAAATCTTTAGTTTTTAAATCAACAGGTTTAGTCAAATTATTAAAGGGGTTAAAAGCTTCATTGTAATCGACTTTTGGAATAGATGCTTCTTTGTTTCTATAAGAATAGGGTGTGTTTAAATTTATATTATTATCAAAATCAATTGTAGGCGCTATATTAAACTGACCTAAACTATGTTTAATTGAGGATTTTAAGATTGCATAAATTGACTGATCATTATCAAACTTTATTTCAGTTTTATTTGGATGAATATTAACATCAATCGAATTCAAAGGAACGTTAATTTTTAAAAAGTAAGAAGGATATAAGTTATCTTGTATTAAACCTTCATATGCTGTTTTAACCGCATGGTTCAAGTGACTGTTTTTAATAAACCTTTTATTAACAAAGAAAAATTGAGCCGATCTTGTTTTCCTTGAATATTCTGGCTTAAAAACAAATCCTTTAATTTTAGCTATTTCAGTTTCTTCATTAATAGGAATTAGTTTTTGTTTTGATGAATTTCCAAAAACTCTAATAATTCTTTCTTTGAAAATTGATTTAGAAAGGTTAAACAATTCATTATTATTATTTATGAAAATAAAATTAATATCATGGTTAATTAATGATATTCTATGAAACTCATCGATAATGTGTTTCAACTCTACATTATCAGATTTTAAAAAGTTTCTTCTAGCAGGAATATTAAAAAAAAGGTTTTTAACTGAAATTGAAGTTCCTTTAGTAGATACAACTTCATTAAATAATTTTTCTTGACCACCTTCTAGTTTAATTTCATATCCAAGTGAGTTGTTATTGTCCTTATTTGAAATAATACTCATATGAGAGACTGAGGCAATGCTAGAAAGAGCCTCTCCTCTAAAACCCATTGTTTTTAATGAATATAAATCTTTCGATTTACGAATTTTAGAGGTTGTATGTCTAAAAAAACATTTTTTTAAATCAGTTTTATTCATTCCTATTCCATCATCAATAACATGAATAAGCGTTTTACCAGCGTCTTTTATTACCAATCTAATAGTTTTTGCTCCACTATCAACTGAGTTTTCAAGAAGTTCCTTAACAACAGACGAAGGCCTTTGAACCACTTCACCAGCAGCAATTTGGTTAGCTACGCTATCCGGAAGTAATTTAATTATACTCATATAATATTATTGGTAAAATATAGAAAGGTCGAAATCTATTATAAATAAAAACAGAAACACTAGACAAAGAACTATAATCAATAGTGTTTTTGAAAACATACTGTTTGATCTATTTCTATAGGAAGCTCTGTCTTCTTTCCAAATTGAAGAAAGATCATGAGAACTTCTGTGATTTCTTTGTTTTTCGTATACTGATTCAAAATCATAAATATTTTCTACAGATTTGTCCTTTATATACCTTGGATTATAATTAAATCTTTTGTTTTTATTAAGTTTAAAGAGATTGACTTTCAATTTGAAACAGTTTATATCAAATGTACAAAATTGAGAATAAATTTTAATCAATTCATCTCATTCTAATGCTTATATTTGATTTAATGAAATTTGATAAAATTAAAAAACTAAAAGAGTTAATTAATAATAGTAAAAATATTGTCATAATACCTCATACAAGCCCTGATGGAGATGCGATAGGAAGCTGTCTGGCTCTCTTCAATATTCTTAAGGTTATTAATAAATCCTCTAACATAATTAGCCCAAACAAAGCTCCAGAATTCTTAAATTGGACACCTGGATTTGACAATATAATACATTACGATATTGATAAAGAAAAATGCAAAAAAATACTTTCAAATTCCGATTTAATCTTTACACTTGATTTCAATGATCTTAATAGAATTGGAGAACTTAAAGAATTTGTAATAAAATCTAACTCTCAAACAGTTATGATTGATCATCATCAAAACCCAAAAGATTACGCCGATTTAGTTTTTTCAAATTCTAAAATAGGTTCAACTTGCGAACTTCTTTATGAAATATTTGTTTCTATTGGTTTCGAAAGTATGATAAATAAAGATATTTCATCATGTCTGTACCTTGGAATGATGACTGACACAGGATCCTTTCAATATTCTTCTGTTACATCTAGAACACATGAAATAATTTCTAATTTGTTCAATAAAAAAATTGATCATAATCTAATATATAATAAGGTTTATAATGACTCGTCTTCAAGTAGACTTAAAGTTTTAGGCTCTGCTTTAAACAACATGACTCATGTAAAAGAATTAAAAACTGTTTACATGTTTCTTAAAAGAGATGAGTTAGAAAAGCTAATTATAAAAAAGGGGATTCTGAAGGAATTGTAAATTATGGTCTAACCTTAAAAGGAGTAATTTTTTGTGCTATTTTTATTGAAGATGTAAACATAATTAACAATGTTAAAATATCATTTAGATCTTTAGGAACTTTTCCTAGTAATCTTTTTGCTGAAAATTTTTTTTCAGGCGGAGGACATACTAATGCTTCCGGTGGAAAATTTGAAGGAAATGCTGAAAAAGCAATAGAAAAATTTTTAAAATCATTACCAAAATACAAAGACAAATTAATTTAAAGAAATGAAAAATCATATTTACTCAATACTTTTATTTTTAAGCATTCTCATCTCATCATGTGTAAGCACTCATCCAGATTTAAACGATGGATTGTATGCAGATATTCAAACAAACAAAGGAGATGTCTTAATTAATCTTACATTTAAAGAAACCCCAATTACTGTTGCTAACTTTGTTTCACTTAGTGAAGGAAAAAACAAAGAAGTGCTCCCAGAATTTAAAAACAAAAAATATTATGATGGATTGATTTTTCACAGAGTTATTGAAAATTTCATGATTCAAGGGGGAGATCCATCAGGAACAGGTCGTGGAGGACCTGGTTATAACTTTAAGGATGAATTTAATGAAGATCTTTTACACGATTCTGCAGGAATATTATCAATGGCAAACTCAGGTCCTAAAACAAATGGCAGTCAATTCTTTATAACTCATAAGGAAACACCATGGTTAAACGGAAAACACACTGTATTCGGAAAAGTAATCAAAGGATTAGAAACTGTTGATTTAATTGAACAAAATGATACTATCATAAAAGTTTCTATTGTTAGAAAAGGTAGAGAAGCCAGAGCTTTTAACGCCTCTAAAGTATTTACAAATCATTTTGAAGAAGATAGAATGCTAGAAGAAAAAAAAGCAGAACAACTTGAGAGTATAAGAAAAGGAAAGAAAACAGCACATGAATCAGAAAAGTCTTATGCTAAGAAAACGAAAACAGGTTTAGAGTATACTATAACATATAAGGCAGATAATTCGAAAAAAGTTAATGATAGTAAGATCGTAATGACTCATTATGCAGTCTATTTTGAAGATGGCTCTCTACTTGATACTAGTATTTTAGAGATTGCTGAACAATATCAAACTGTAAATATTGTTAAAAAAAATCAAGGTGGTTATTCTCCTATTGCAGCTAAAATAGGCCCAGAAGACTCAATGATATCCGGATTTAAAGAAGGTTTAAAACTTCTTAACGTAGGAGATAAAGCAACTTTGTTCCTCCCTTATTATCTCGCATACGGCGAAATGGGTAGAAGTCCGCAAATACCACCAAAATCTAATTTAATTTTCGAAGTGGAAATTGTAGAGTTAAAATAATTAATGAAATTCTCATTTGTATCGCTTAGATTAAAATCATTATATCTATATGTTTTTATTATTTTAATATTTCAATTAATAATACGTTATCCATATATCATAGAAAACTATTATTCAAATTTAGTTTACAATAACGTTTCGTATTTAATAATATTATTTTTTAATAAATTTCAATTTTCATTTGGGGACTTATTATATATATTTATTCCAATTGTTATTTTTTTTAAACTAAAAAAAACTAACACAGAAGAAAAAACATAAATATTTGCCTGCAATTTTTATTTGGAGTTTATATATTTTTCAATATTCAATGGGGGTTAAATTATCATAGAGTTCCCTTCAAGAAAAACTAACAATTACAAAAAATTACAGCTTAAATCAACTTAAAAAAACTACTCTATATTTTATTAATAAAACGAATAAGATTCATAAAAAAATTTCAGAAAACGATTCAATTTCGGTCAAATTTGACAATGATCTAATACTTGAATCTTTGCTGTCAATAAAAAACTCTAGCTATAACAAAAATCAAAAATTAAATCGGACTATAAAAAAATCTTTGTTCAGCTTACCACTTTCTTATATGGGCTTTAGTGGATATATAAATCCTTTTACTATTGAAGCTCATTTCAACACTAATATTGCAAAATTAAATATACCTACCACGATTTGTCACGAAATAGCTCATCAACTAGGATATTCAGCTGAAAATGAAGCAAATTACATAAGTATCGAAGCTACTCTAAATTCTAAAAATGAATACGTAAATTATAGCGGAAGCACATTTGCATTAAAATACTTATTGAACGAAATGTATTTAAACGACAAGAAAGCATTTGACGAGTTAATCAAAAAAGTCAATGTAGGAGTTTTAAAGAATTATAAAGAAGCAAGTGATGAATGGAAAAAATACAAAAACCCTTTAGAGAAATACTTCAAAAAATCATATGATATTTATTTAAAAGCAAACAACCAAACAAAAGGTATAAAAACCTATAATTTGGTTGTTGATTTATTAGTTAATAAATATCCTAATCAAGAATCATAGGAGCCCCTAATTGCTCTAACTCTTTACTTAAATCATTAACTGCTTTTATAAATTTTTCAATTCTAGGAGAAATACTACCCACTGTTTTTTTGCAATATCAAAACTATCCATATGATGTTTGGCAGGACCGTATGAATTACCATAAAGACCTCTTTTTGCAATTCCCAAGCGTTCAGAAACTTGAGGAATATCTTTTTCCATTACTTCTTTTTTTGATTTATTTCCATATAGCAAAACATCAGTTAAATTCATATAATCTTTTAATTCTTTTAATTTATTTAATAAATCGGTATCAATATTATTAATATATCTTAGTGCATTATCAAAACTAGATTGCTTATTCTTAGATTTAATATAATTAGAAACCATTACTGAATACTCAATTTCAAATTTGTTTAATTCTATTATAAACTCATCAATTTTAGAACTTAGGGGATTTTTTAATACATTTTCTCTAATTCTTTTAACATCAAAAGTTATACTCTTTGCTAATTCATTAACACCACCTTGAACTAATTCTAAAAGATGCACTGAGTATTTTCCTGGTTTTACATTAAGAGAAGATCTGGACCATCTGGAATTTGAATCTAATATTGTCGGCAAAGGTTTGGAAAGATTCCATGAAACCCTGTTAATACCTTTTTTAGTTGAGCCGTTTATTCGATCTACTAAATCACCTTTTTCATCTCTAATTTCCAATATTATTTTTGATTTATTCTCATTAATTTCTCTATCCAAATATTCCCATCCTGGAAAGGGAATATCTTTTTTTAATTTATCTAATTCTTTTTCTCTTTCAGATCTAATAGACTTTAAAGATTTATACGATTTAGGTAAATTATAAGTAATAATTGCACCATATGGTGGATTTTTAGATTGAAAATAAGAAGATCCTTGACTTGATGTTCCTGATCTTATCGGATAATATTGCAAAGCCTCTTTAACGTTAAAAAGTAAATGCTGATTACTGTTTTCGTTGTTTATATCTCTTAATGAAGAATAATCATCTAATACATAAAATCCTCTTCCAAATGTTGCCAGAACTAAATCATTTTCTCTTTTTTGAATTGCTAAATCTCTTATTGATATTGTTGGTAATCCAGTTGAAAACTTAATCCACTTTTCACCTTGGTTGTTAGAAAAATACAACCCATATTCAGAAGCTAAAAACAATAAGTTTGGATCAATGTGATCTTGAACAATTCGCCAAACAAAATTATCTTCTGGCAATCCATTAATAATAGGCTTCCAAGACTTTCCTCCATTAGAAGTCTTGTAAAGATAAGGACTGTAATCTCCAAACTTATGATTATCTAATACCACATATGCGACTTGATCATTATGAAGGTCTGCTTTAATATCATTCACAAAAGAAGAATTAGGAACACCTGGAAGTTTATCGACAGTAATGGATGTCCATGAAGAACCACCGTCTTTAGTTCTATGAATTAATCCATCATCAGTTCCAGCATATAAAATATTTTCATTCAACACAGATTCACTTAATGANGTTATTGTGTTATATGTTGACATAGCATAAACNTCCCAAGCAGAATCCCANCTCTGCTGTTTGCCCATAATAGGCAATTCTAACCTTTCTTGATTCTTAGTTAAATCTTTAGAGATTGGAGTCCAACTGTCACCTCTATCATCAGATTTCCATACTCTTTGAGATCCAAAATACAGACGCTTTGGATCGTGTGAGCTTACCAAAATTGGTGAATCCCAATTAAATCTCTCATAATCTTCATTTAATCCAGAATATGGCTTAATAAACACAGCTTCACCTGTTGTTCTATCAACTCTATGAAGATTCCCTTGTTGAGATTGAGCATAAACTATATTGGGATTACCTGGTTCAGTTGCTGGTTGATGACCATCTCCTCCAAGAAGAACAAACCAATCACTATTTACTATACCATTCGATCTAAAAGTTCTACTTGGTCCACCTTGTGTATTATTATCTTGAGTTCCTCCATAAATATTATAAAAAGGATATGAATCATCTAAAGCTAATTTATAAAATTGAGTCAGAGGAAGATTATTAACATATTTCCACGATTTAGTATCATCAAAAGATTCGTAAATCCCACCATCTGTTCCAACAAGTAAGTAGTTAGGGTCGTTTTTCTTAAATGTCATTGAATGATTATCAGAATGTTTATTTCCTTCATTCATTCTATAAAAAGTTTTTCCACCATCATCAGAAACTTGTACTCTAACATCCATTAAATATATTCGATCAAAATGATGAGGAGAAGCAACTAACTCCTGATAATAATGTGGCCCTGTAGCTCCAGATACTGTATCAGACATTTTACTCCAGCTTTCTCCTCCGTTAGAAGTTCTGTAAACAGCACCTTTTCTTCTATCAAGCTCAATAGCAGCATACAATACATCAGGGTTTATTTCTGAAATAGCCAAACCTATTTTACCCAGTTTTCCAGTTGGTAAACCGGTTTTTAATTGTCTCCACGAATCACCTCCATCAATACTTTTAAACAATTTAGTTCCTGGTCCTCCACCCATATAAGCCGCAACATTTCTGTGTCTTTGCCATGTGGCAGCATACATAACATTTTCATCTCTTGGGTCTACAACTACATCGGTTACTCCTGTCCATTCGTTTACACTCAAAACTAAATTCCAACTCTCACCACCATTAATGGATTTATAAAGTCCCCTGTCACCTCCGCTTGACCAAAGTGGACCTTGCGAAGCAATAAAAACAGTATTTGAATCGTTTTTATTAACTATAATTTTTGAAATGTGCTCGGATTTATTTAAACCTTTATTTTTCCATGTTTTTCCACCATCTCTAGACAGAAATACTCCTTTTCCAACACCAACGTGTCTTCCACCTACATTTTCTCCAGTACCTAGCCATATAGTATTTGTATTGTTAGGGTCTATTGTAATACTTCCTGTGGAATAAAAAGATTGATCATCTGTAAGCGGTTGCCAAGTAGTACCGGCATTCACAGTTTTCCACACCCCTCCAGAACCCACTGCAACATACCATTCATTCTCATTAACAGGATTAATTGCAATTTCAGCAATTCTTCCTGACATAAAAGCAGGTCCAATGGATCTAAATTTAAGTCCAGAATAAAGGTTTGATTCATTTTTAACATCTTTTTTATTTTTTTGAGAATAATTTAGATTTATCGAAAAACAAAAAATAATAGTAGAGTGTATTTAATGAGATTGTTCATAATTGTGTGTTTTAAGGAATATATTAAATATAATTAATAATATTAATTTTTTCATTTTAAATTTGCCAAATGTCAAAAAACAAAATATTCAGTTCGGTTAAGATTTTTGATTTAGGATCAAAAGGGCAAAGCATTGCAAAATCAGACCAAGGAATAGTTTTAATGGTAAAAAACGGAGTTCCTGGTGATATCGTTGATATAAAAACTTACAGAAAGAAAAAGAATTATTTCTTAGGAAATATCATAAAATATCACTCTTTTTCTAAAGACAGAATTGAACCAATTTGTAAACACTTTGGATTATGCGGTGGTTGTAAACTTCAAAATATTTCTTACGATACCCAAACTAAGTTAAAAGAAGATAAAATTAAATATTCAATATCAAGGATATTTAATGATGTTATAATAAATCCAATTATTAAATGTGAAAATAAGTTTTTTTATAGAAACAAACTTGAATTCTCTTTTACAGAAAATAAATGGCTAACAGAATCTGAAATTAAAAATACAAACGACAAAATTGATAGAAGAGGGATTGGTTTTCATAAAGCTGGAATGTGGGATAAAATTGTTGATATAGAAAAATGTCACCTTCAAAGCGAACCGTCAAATAAAATTAGATTATCATTAAAACAATTTGCTATCGAAAACAATATTTCTTTTTACAATACAAGATTAAAAAAAGGATTACTTAGAACTTTAACAATAAGAAATACCAGTATGAATCAAATTATGGTTCTGGTTCAATTTTTTGAAAATGATAAAAATAATATAGAACTAGTAATGCAGTTTCTTAAAGAATCATTTGATGAAATTCACTCCCTTCTCTATACTGTTAATGATAAGGAAAATGACAGTATATATGATAGAGAAATTAAACTGTTTTATGGAAAAAACTATATAGAAGAAAAAATTAATTCATTAATATTCAAAATTTATCCAAAGTCTTTTTTTCAAACCAATATTCAACAAACTTTGAAGTTATATGGAATCATACAAGAATATGCAAAAATTAAAAAAAATGAAATTGTTTATGATCTCTATTCTGGTCTTGGGACAATATCCCAATTTGTTGCCAAACAATCTAAAAAAGTTGTTGGGGTTGAAAGTGTTGAAGAAGCTGTGATTTCTGCAACCAATAGTGCCAAGGAAAATAAAATTGATAATGTTGTTTTTGAATTTGGTGATATGAAAAAAGTTTTCACTAATGACTTTATTTTAAAACACGGTAAACCTGATGTGATTATTACTGATCCACCAAGAGAAGGAATGCATAAGGATGTTATAAAAGAAATTTTAAAACTAAACACAACTAAAATAGTTTACGTAAGCTGTAACCCTTCTACACAATGTAGAGATTTAGAATTACTAAAAGAAAAATATAATATAATAAAGGTCCAACCGATAGATATGTTCCCTCACACTGATCATGTCGAAAATATTGTACTTTTGGAACTTAAATAACGCTATTGAAAAATAANTTTTTATTAATCTGCTTATTTCTATTTTTACTTTCCTGTGAGCCAGATGACATATGCCTTAGCTCAACGGANGACACACCAAAACTTATTATAGGTTTTTATGACCAAAACACAGGTGATTTAAAAGAAGTTAATAATTTAAAAATTCAAGGACTTTCAAATGAAGAAATTTATATTTATCAAACTCTTGACTCAATAGGAATTCCATTAAAAAATTCAGAAAATTTAACAGTTTATAATCTAACCAAAGATTTTAATGAAAATACACCTAACTCTGGAAATGAAGACAAGATTTATTTTAATTATAACTATAATTGGAATTACATAAGTAGAGCCTGTGGATTTATCACAACATATAAT
>JGI20159J14440_10003240_pt1 | contig 10604 bp, 7 predicted proteins | sample COG_09_FD_14440 | JGI IMG/M metagenome (IMG submission 14440) | reverse complement strand
GCTGTTGATCGCCATGTTCTGGCCGGACGCGGCGGGCAAAATGCGATTATTTATGACTCGCCCATCACCGGCCATAAATCGACCTTAACCTACACCGAATTACAGCAGCAAACGGCAAAATTTGCTGGCATGCTTGCCGATCTAGGCGTGGTAAAGGGTGATCGCGTTATCATCTATATGCCGATGATTCCGCAGGCCGTGGTGGCAATGCTTGGCTGTGCGCGGCTTGGTGCCATTCATTCGGTCGTATTTGGCGGGTTTGCCGCTGCCGAACTTGCCAAACGCATTGATGATTGCACGCCAAAAGTAATGATCAGCGCATCTTGTGGCCATGAGCCCGGACGCATTGTCGAATATAAACCACTTCTTGATGCTGCTATCGAATCGGCAAGCCATAAACCTGATCATTGTGTGATTGTGCAGCGTGAGGCACTTGAGGCCACTCTTGTTGCGGGGCGCGATCTGGAATGGAATGCGGCGCTTGATGCAGCAACCGAATTGCCGCCGGTTCCGGTAAAGGCAACTGACCCGCTTTATATTCTCTACACATCGGGCACCACTGGCCAGCCGAAAGGCGTGGTTCGTGACAATGGCGGTCATGCTGTCGCGCTTCACTGGTCGATGCGCCATATTTACGATATGCGGCCAGGCGATGTCTATTGGGCGGCGTCTGATATTGGTTGGGTGGTTGGACATTCCTATATTGTCTATGCGCCGTTGCTGTTTGGTTGCACCAGCGTCTTGTTTGAGGGCAAACCAGTTGGTACGCCTGATGCCGGCGTGTTCTGGCGGATCATTTCCGAACATAATGTCAAAGCATTATTTACCGCGCCGACCGCCTTTCGGGCGATTAAGCGCGCCGATCCTGATGGCGCATTTTTAAAAGATTATGATACGTCATGTCTGAAATATCTGTTTTTGGCTGGTGAACGCGCTGATCCTGACACGATTAGCTGGGCGGAAAACCAGCTTGGCGTGCCGGTGATTGATCATTGGTGGCAAACCGAAACCGGCTGGTCAATTTGTGCCAACCCGATGGGGATCGAGCATCTTGCCGTCAAGCTTGGCTCGCCATCATTGCCGATGCCCGGGTATGAAATTGATATTCTGGATGCTGATGGCGCGGTGTTGCCTGCGGGTGAACTTGGGGCGATTGCGGTGAAATTGCCATTGCCGCCATCATGCCTTGCTACAATCTGGGGCGCCGATGACGCCTATGTTGAAAAATACCTCACCAGCTTTCCGGGCTATTATGAAACGGGTGATGCGGGCTATTGCGATGAAGATGGCTATCTCTACATTATGGCGCGTACCGATGATGTGATTAATGTTGCTGGCCATCGGCTATCAACCGGCCAGCTCGAAGAAGTTTTAGCTGATCATCCTGATATTGCTGAATGTGCCGTCATTGGTGTTGCCGATCAATTGAAAGGGCAATTGCCGCTGGGTTTGATCTGCCTTTATCCAAATTGTAACCGGCTGCAAGATGACATCATGGCCGAGGCGATCGCCCTTGTGAAAGATCGGGTTGGTCGTGTGTCTTCATTTAATTTGATTGCGGTGATTGACCGCTTGCCCAAAACGCGATCGGGCAAAATTTTGCGCGGTACAATGGCCAAAATTGCCGATGGCGAAAGCTGGAATATGCCTGCCACCATTGATGATCCGGTCATTTTGGATGAAATCACGATGGCCTTGCAATCAATTGGCTATGCTGGCGGTAAAAGNTGATCATTTGCGCCATATTTCGCGCAAAAAGAACTGATGACGGAAATGAATATTGCGATGAATTTGAATTGCGCGGTAAAAACCGTTGCGTTACCCGCTAGATTTGCCTTAAACAAAACCATTGCCATCTGTTGCTAGAGAAACCAGCATGTTTGAAAAATTCCAGCCTGCAAAAGCCGATCCGATTTTGGGTCTGTCCAAGCTATTTCAAGCCGATCCACGCGCCGAAAAAATCGATCTTGGTGTTGGCGTTTATAAAGACGACAATGGCATTACGCCGGTCATGTCATCGGTGAAAAAAGCCGAAGCACGCCTGCTGCAAGAACAGAATTCAAAAGCCTATGTATCGCTTGCCGGTGCCGAGCTTTTTCGTGATCAGATGCGCGATCTTGTTCTTGGCGACGCCGTTGCTGCAGATCGGGTTGCCACATTGCAGACTCCGGGTGGAACGGGTGCGATCCGGCAGATTTTCGAATCGATGAAGATTTTGAACCCTGATTGCACGATCTGGATTAGTGATCCCAGCTGGCCATCGCATATGAGCATGGCAACGCATATGGGTTTCAAAACCCGCGGTTATCCTTATTTTGATAATGAAACACGGCTTGTTGATACCGCCGCGATGATGGACTCATTTCAAGATTTGAAAGCTGGCGATTTGCTGCTTCTTCATGGCTGTTGTCATAACCCGACCGGCGCAAATATCGATATGGACACATGGAAAGCCATTACCAATCTGGTCATTGAAAAAGGCGCCATGCCCTTTATTGATATTGCCTATCAGGGATTTGGTGATGGGCTGGATCAAGATGCGGCGCCGCTTCGCTATATGGCATCACGCGTGCCAGAAATGTTTATTGCGGCATCCTGTTCAAAGAATTTTGGCTTATATCGTGACCGCGTTGGCATTGCTATGATGATTGCCAAAGACGCCAGCACTGCCGAATTAGTACAGGGCAATCTGGCGGTTTTGAATCGGTTGAACTATTCATTTGCGCCTGATCATGGCGCCGCAGTGGTTGGCATGATTCTGGCTGATGCTGAATTGCGTGCCGAATGGATGGCCGAGCTAGAGCAAATGCGCATGACGATGCTGACCATTCGCAAAGATTTGGCGGATGCGCTTCGCCAGCAGTGCAATTCGGATCATTTCGATTTTATTGCGCATCATCGTGGCATGTTCTCGCGCCTCGGGCTGAATGCCGAACAGGTGCTGTCACTTCGCGAAGATCACGGCATGTATCTTGTTGGTGATAGCCGTATCAATATTGCCGGTTTGGCTGGAAAACGTCACCTGCCATTCGCTATTGCAGTTGCGAAGGTCGCCACAGTTTCCTAAGCTTTGACGGCATGGTGGTGTTTTGACGCGCTGCCATTGCCGTCTTGTCGGTTTTTCTTAGGAATATTACCATGGCTTCTCATGTAAAAAATGGTGGCGGTCTGCTTATGGACTGTCTGATTGCGCTTGGTGGCACAAAGGGATTTGGCGTCCCTGGCGAGAGCTATCTTGCCGTGCTTGATGCGATGTATGATCGCAAGGATAAATTTGACCTTATGTTATGCCGCAATGAAGGCGGCGCTGCCTATATGGCCGAAGCATGGGGAAAATTAACCGGAACGCCCGGTCTTTGTTTTGTCACACGCGGGCCCGGCGCAACTAATGCCTCAATCGGTATTCATACCGCCATGCAGAATTCGACACCGATGATTGTGTTTGTTGGGCAGGTTGGCGTTGGCATGAAAGGCCGCGAAGCTTTCCAAGAAATTGAATATTCACATTATTTTGGCAAGGTTGCCAAATGGGTTGTTGAAATTGACGATGCGAACCGCATTCCTGAAATCATGTCGCGGGCATGGACAACGGCGCTAAGCGGAAGGCCGGGCCCTGTCGTGGTTGCGCTTCCTGAAGATATGCTAACCGCGCCAGTTAGCGCCAAGGCTTGTGCGCCCGTAAACATCCCTGCGCCAGACATTTCATCAGCACAGATTGACCAGCTTTCCGGCCTGTTAGACGCGGCGAGGCGCCCGCTTGTTCTATATGGTGGCTCTGGCTGGTCAATTGAGGCCGCACGCCAGCTGGAATCATTTGCCGGTGCAAATCATGTGCCGCTTGTGGCTGCATTCCGCTTTCACGATATCTGCGATAATTACCATCCGTCCTATGTTGGTGATGCTGGTGTTGGCGTTCTTGGCTATATCAAAACCCTGATCGATGAAGCCGATTTGATTTTGGCGATCAATGTACGTTTTGGCGAATGTACAACCGATGGTTACAGCATGTTTGATTGCCCCAACATGAAGGCAAAGCTGGTTCATTGCCATCCGTCTGATGATGAAATTGGCAAGATTTACGCGGCCGATCTGCCGCTTCAGGCAACGCCAAATGCAATGGCGGCAGCCCTGTCAAAAATCAGCCTGAAGGCCGATGATGACAGGCGTGACTGGGTTGCAGCCGCCAAGGCCGCCTATGATGCCAGCTATAGCGTTAAGCCACAGCCGGGAAGCCTTGATATGGGCGATGTGATGGCGCATATCCGCGATGTCATTCCCGATGATGCNATCATTACCAATGGCGCTGGTAATTTTGCCATCTGGCCAAATAAATTCCTGAAATTCGGCCCCAAAGCACGGCTTTTGGCACCGCAAAGCGGGGCAATGGGTTATGGCGTGCCAGCGGCGATTGCGGCCAAGGCGCATGATCCAAAACGCTTTGTTCTGTGTTTTGCCGGTGATGGCGATTTCCAGATGAATGGCAATGAACTTGGATCGGCCATGCAGGCCGGTTTGCAGCCGGTGATATTGATTGTGAATAACGGTACCTATGGCACGATCCGAATGCATCAAGAACGCCATTATCCGGAACGGGTATCAGGAACCGAACTTGCGAATCCCGATTTTGTGACGCTTGCCAAGGCCTATGGCTTTTATGGTGAAACTGTTGAAAAAACGGCCGATTTTGCCGATGCCTTTGCGCGTGCCTTGGCGTCGGATACGGGGGCGGTTCTTGATCTTGTTATCTCGACCGAAGCCATTACCCCGCGGCAAACCATTGACGATCTTCGCAGCGCCGGACGCTAGGCGTTATCCGGCGGATGGGCCGATAGGCGATTTTGCCAGCTATTGATTGGGCTTGGCAAATGATTAGGCTTGGCAAATATCCAAAACTCACCCTATAGATAAAGCCTGTTTGGCAGGTTCACGCGAATAGAATTGGCAGGGGAGGCCGCATAATGTCTTTTGATTTTGACGAGATCATTGACCGCGTCGGGACTCATTCATCAAAATGGGACACGGTCGAATCAAAATATGGCGTTTCGCCCGAAACCGGCATTCCGATGTGGGTTGCCGATATGGATTTTCGCGCCCCGCCTGCGGTTCAATCGGCTTTGGCTGCTGCCCTCGATCACGGCGTTCATGGTTATTTTGGTGATGATAGTGACTATCGTGCGGCCTTGATCGGCTGGATGAAGCGGCGCCATCACTGGAATGTTGAACCTGACTGGATCATCAATGCGCATGGTCTTGGCAATGCCATCAGCCTTTGCCTGAATGCCTATAGCGCGCCTGGTGATGGGGTGATCGTCTTTGCGCCGGTTTATCATGCGTTTGCCCGTATTATCAAAGGCACTGATCGCCGCCTTGTTGAATCGCCATTGGTTCAGCGTGATGGTCGCTATCATATGGATCTGGACGCGCTTGCGGCCAGTCTGACCGGCGATGAAAAAATCATTCTATTTTGCTCGCCGCATAATCCGGGCGGCAGAGTTTGGTCGCCTGAGGAATTGCAACAGCTTGCTGATTTCTGCGAAACGCATGACCTGACGCTGATCAGTGATGAGGTGCATAATGACCTTGTTTACAAGGGTAATCAGCATCATGTCCTCGCAAAGGCAGTGCCATCAATAAGGCACCGGCTTGTCACGCTTGTGGCGACAACCAAGACCTTTAATCTTGCTGGCTGTATGATTGGCAGCATGGTTGTCGCCGATGATGCCTTGCGTTCGCGTTTGGCGCGGGTGGCCTTTGCCGCTGCAGGAATGTCTTTTAACCGGATTGGCATGTTGATGTGTACCGCCGCATGGGAACATGGCGATGACTGGCTTGATGCGCTGCTTGATTATCTCGCAGAAAACAGACGTATTTTTGATGCGGCGATGGCTTTGATTCCGGGGGTGCGCTCAATGCCGATCGAGGCGACGTATCTTTGCTGGGTTGATTTTNCCGATACCGGCATGGATTGCGCCGAATTTACCCGCCGCGTTGAACAGCAGGCGCAGATTGCGGTCAATCACGGCAACAGTTTCGGCGTCGGTGGTGACAGTTTTTTACGGTTCAATATTGCCTGTCGGCGTGACCTTGTGATCGAGGCGGCAGAGCGGCTTAAAAACGCCTTTTCAGATCTGCAATAGACTGGTTAAGGGGGCATGCTGTTCATGCTAAATTCATGTAGGCCGTCCCGAAAGGTAACTTATGATTTGGTTTCTATCGCTATTTACGCGGGAATATGAACAACGTCAGGCATTGTTGATCATTTTCCTTGCTTCGTCTTTTTGGGGCGTCTTATGGGTGCCGATGCGCCATATCGAAGCGATGGGACTATCTGGCCTTTGGGTTGTGGTGCTATTTCATTTCCTGCCCGCCGTGGCGATGTTGCCGTTGATTGTCAAAGCTGCGCAATCATCACGCCGTGATTGGGGGCGGGCCGCTTTTGCCGGTGCCTTGATGGGGGCAGGCTTTGCGCTTTATGCGCTCGGACTTGTTGTGGCGTCGGTCACCAAAACGGTCATTTTGTTTTATATGACGCCAATTTGGTCAACGGTCATCGCCTATTTTGTGCTTCGCGAACGCGCTGGGTGGGGGCGTTGGCTTGCCATTGCTGCCGCGCTTGTGGGTTGCGCCCTTGTGACAGGGGTCAATCGTGACGAGTTGCGATTTGATCCGGCTGATTTATTGGGGCTTTTATCGGGACTTTTTTGGGCGTTGGGATCGGTTATGATCCGCCGCTATGATGGGTTGAATTTCGTCCATGTCAGCTTCTTACAATATCTATTTGGCGGGATCATGGCGCTGATTGCAGCCATTTATCTCGGCGATCCAATACCGCAGCTAGCGGTGTTACTGCAGGCCATTCCGCCAGCCTTTCTGGCTTCGGCGGTGGTGTTTTTGCCGTCGGTCTTGCTGATTTTCCGCATCATGCAATATGTTTCGCCTGGCCTTGTGGGTATTTTGATGCTGTCCGAGGCTTTGGTGGCGGCGGTTTCAGCAGCTTTCTGGCTTGGCGAAACATTGGCCCCAATGCAATGGATNGGGGTTGCTGCCATTCTGGCAACTGGTGTGTTCATCGGCTTTTATGAAGGCAAAGCGGTAAAATCGGCAAAGCCGGCATAAAGACGAAGAAGGCGCGCCGCTTAATGGCCGGTTTTGGCGTCGAGTGCCGAACGAATGGCGCTTAGGCGCGGTTCAAGACCTTCAGTGTCAAGCAATGACAGGCCAAGATTGCCAAGCTGATCCTGCCACTCAATCGTGCCAGCGGTCATTCTGCCAGCGATATTCAGATCGGCAAGGGTGATCGCCACTTCACGCATTTCGGCGGCGCGCCGAATGCCGTGGGTTGTCATACGTTCCATATTATAGGCGGCTTGGTCTTTCCAGCCATCTTTGGTTTGCGATGCGTCAAGCGAGGCTGCCACCTCATCGGCAACACCGGCAATCGTGGCTGCGCTGAAACATTCGGCGGTCAATGCTTCGATGCCCTTGACCAGAACCGAACGGATCATCTTGATTGTCGAGGCCCGGCCAACCGGCCCGGGAACATGAACCGGCTTCATGTCTAAAGCCAGCATCAAAGCGATAGCAGATTCGGCATGTTCACCGGCAACCAACATTGCGGTCTGGTGATATTTTGGGGTGATCGTGGCCATAACCGCCACATCGACATAGCGCCCGCCAGCCTCGGTGATGATTACGGCATTTCTTTGCTTGGTGGATGGGGCACAGCTGTTCAGATCAAAGAAATAGGCACCGGGGCGGATGCCCGCGGCGGCGGCGCTTGCGGCGGCATGTGCCTGATCGGCAGTGACCGTGCTGAAAATCATATCGGCTTGGCGAACCGTGCTTGCCGCATCATCGCCAATAATAACACCCGCCTCCTGCATCTGGCTGGTTTTGTTGGCGGCGGTGTCTGTGTCGCCAATCTGTTTGATGTCAAAGGCGTGAACGTCACTTCGGCCCCAGCCTTGGCATAGGCAAGACCCAGCTTCGCCAAATCCGATAACTGCAATTTTGGGAGTGTTTTGTTGGGTCATTGTAACGCTGCCATGATAAAGTGATTCCGATGGCATGAGACTAACGAAATTTCGTCTCATGCCAATCAATTAGCATGCATTAATTGAAAAATTACTGCGCGATGACTAGTTGCTTGCTTTTTTTCGCGCCGCCAGCATAGTGCCAAGCCCAGCCACAAAGGCGGCGCCGGCAATCGCGGCAATCCACGGGGCCTGTATAATCACTTCGGGCATGATGTTGACATTGATCTCGTCATTCGCAATCAAGCTGCCGCCAAGCCAGCCAAGCAGGCCTGCCCCGAATGTGCAATCAAGCTGCCGCCAAGCCAGCCAAGCAGGCCTGCCCCGAATGTGATGATGATGGGAAACCGTTCCATAATCCGCAAAATGATGGCGCTGCCGCCAATAATGATCGGCACGCTTAGCACCAGCCCGAAAACCACTAGGAACATGCTTCCTTTTGCTGCGGCTGCAATCGCCAGAGCATTGTCGAGGCTCATCACGAAATCGGCAACAATGATTGTCTGGATCGCACCGATGAGACTGCTTTTTTCGGCAATTTTACCATCCAGACCATGATCGGCCTGATCGGTTAGCAATTTCACGCCAATCCATAATAGCAACAACCCGCCAACAAGCCGCAAACCCGGCGTTGTCATCAAGGCGCTGGCAAAAAACACCAGAATGACCCGCAAGATAATGGCACCGGCAGTACCCCAGATAATGCCAAGGCGTTTTTGTTTTGGCGGTAGGTTCCGGCAGGCAAGGGCGATGATGATGGCATTGTCGCCGCCAAGAACAATGTCGATTGCGATAATCTGGACAAGCGCAATCAGAAACGCGTCCGTGCTCATTCCCATCATGATATCCATGTCTTAACCCTAACATTTTGAGGGATTGTATTTTTGCCACCGAACGGCCAACAGGTCATAGCTCAGCCAGCATAATTTGCAATCGAAAAAATGATGAAATCAGTATTTGAGAATGATTCGTGTAAAAGACTTGCAGCGGCTTTTTGAGTTTGATAATCATTCTCAAGTAAGCTTTTTGTTATAGATAAATGAAAAATGCCATTTACTGGCGGCTAAGCATGATTATCTAATATGTACGAATCGCTCCGGATCGGTAGGATATGAAAATGACACGCTTTGCTTTTCCTTATTTTAAACTGACGCGCCAATATCTAGCCGCTGCCGTTTTTATGGCGATTACGGCTTCGACATCAATTGGCTTTGCGGCTGAAAAGATCAATATCTATTCGCACCGGCAGCAGGTTTTAATCCAGCCATTTCTTGACGCATTTACGGCTAAAACCGGCATTGAAACCAATGTTGTCTATTCGTCAAAAGGGTTGGCGCAGCGTTTGAAAGCCGAAGGGCCAGCCAGCCCTGCCGATGTGATTTTGACCGTGGATATTGCGCGGCTTTCTGAATATGCCGATCTGGATTTGCTGACACCGGTTGACTCATCAATTTTGCAGGCCAATATACCGTCGCGGCTGCGGTCTGAAGATAACCGTTGGTTTGGATTTTCAGAACGTGCGCGTATTCTGGTGACATCAAAAACGCGCGTTGCCGAAGGTGCTGTTCTTGACCTTGAAGACTTGGCCAAACCGGAATGGAAAGGTCGAATTTGTAGCCGCGCTGGCAGCCATGATTATAATCGAGCCTTGGTGGCATCGATGATTGCGGCGCATGGTGAGGCGGCAACCGAAACATGGGCACGCGGCGTTGTTGGTAATCTGGCGCGTAAACCGCAAGGCAATGATCGCAGTCAAGCCAAGGCTATTTTTCAGGGTCTTTGCGATGTTGCGATCATGAATAGCTATTATTACGGCAATATGAAATTTGGCGACAAGGCTGACCAAAAAGACTGGGCGCAATCCATCCGGCTGGTCTTTACCAATCAGTCTAATCGCGGCAATCACATGAATATTTCGGGTGGTGGTGTTGCCAAATATGCCAAAAATAAAATGGCGGCCATTGCCTTTCTTGAATTTCTGACCGAGGAAAAAGCCCAGCATCTCTATGGAGAAATCAATTTCGAATATCCGGTTAATCCGTCGGTTTTGGTTAATGGAGAGCTGGCAAGTTGGGGGCGTTTCAAGCCTGATACATTGCCGATTGAACGGCTTGCCGCGCTGGCACCCAAGGCGCAGATGATTATTGATCGCGTCGGATGGTAGCTACGTTTCTATCGAATTTTGCCCGCGCACAGCGCCAACCGGTCGATCGGTGGTCAATTGGCGTTATTCTGCTATGCGGCCTGATTCTAGGGCCGGTGCTGGCGGTTCTTTTGTCGGCATTTGGCGATAGTGGCGGGCTATGGTCGCATCTTTATGACACTGTTCTTGGCCGTTACATCAGCAATACATTGATTTTGATGGCAGGGGTTGGTGTTGTTGCGATTGGGTTTGGGGTCAGTTCGGCATGGGTCATCAGCCGTTATGATTTTGCTGGTCGCCGCATGCTTGAATGGATGCTTTTGCTGCCAGCGGCCATTCCGGCCTATATCATTGCCTATAGCTATACCGAGTTTTTTGAATATGCTGGCCCGCTTCAATCGGGGCTTCGTCATTTGTTTGGCTGGCAA
>JGI20159J14440_10003237_pt1 | contig 10611 bp, 12 predicted proteins | sample COG_09_FD_14440 | JGI IMG/M metagenome (IMG submission 14440) | reverse complement strand
GTCAGTAATTTAATAGATAAGTACTAATAGCTCTACTAGCCCTCGCTATTTTTATTAACTTGATTTAATTCGTCGAAAGATTTTTCTAATTTATTTTTCCTCGTAGTTTTTAGTTTCTCAAATGAATCAACTGTTTGATCTAACCGTTTTGTAACTTCATCAAATGAATCGATAAATTTATTGACTTCACTTTTAACTTTTTCATGCGCAAGAAGGATATTTTTTGTGTCAGTTTGAAGACTGAATAGCTTCATCGAATGCCTAATAGTCTCTAGATAAGCCATGAGTGTTTGAGGGCTCACTAGGATTACTTTTTTTGAAAAGGCATATTGTATGACTGGAGTTCTGGCTGCTCCGATTTCAGAAGTAAGTAAAAAGTGGTATAAGTTTTCAAGAGGAATGTACATCAGGACGAAGTCAACAGTGTCCTCTTCGGCTGAAATATATCCCTCTCTACCTGAAGTTTCATCAATTTTTGTTTTAATTGCTTTATCAATAAATTCTCGGTTTTTTGTTTTTATGCTTTCAGTGATTTGCTTGCGTGATATCTCATCAAGGGTCTCATCTTCTAAATCTAAATTTAGCTTAGAGAGCTGCATGTATAGATTTAATGGAAACTTTGAATCCATATTGATTGTTTTGTTATCTGGTAAATAAAATGTGAAGTCCGGCTTTGTTCCACTATTCATAATTTTTTGGGATTCGTAATGTATTCCATCTTTATATTCCATGATTCCTAATAAGTCTTCAACTTGGAATTCAGCCCACTGTCCCCTGCTCTGGTTGTTATTTAGTACAGATATAAGGTTTCTAGTTTGTTGATCAACACCAGATATTGAACTTTTAATCTCACCTGTTTTTTCTAAAAAATCTTTTACAGTTTTATCTGATTTATCTAACAGCTTATAAATCTGAGATTCTTCATTTTCAATTAACTCACTGACTATTCCCTTTATTAGATACTCATCATCTTTTTCCGGCACCTCTTCTTTTCGTGTAACAAAATACACAACCGTAGCCATAAGAATAATATTTACTATATAAAGCACAATGTCCATGATTCAAGAATAGCAATAACAGTAGACAATTTTTATAAAATTGGCTGTTAGATGTCTTAAACGCTATCGAAAATCTTTTTAAAACTAAACTTAAAGTTTTCTGCTGAATAGTTTTTTAGAATAAAATCTTTTGCGTTAGTGCCTATGTGTATCGCCTCTTCGTAATTTTCTTCGACTTGGTTTATCTTTGTAGCTAAACTTTCGATACTATTGCTTTCAAAGATATAGCCAGTCTGACCTTCTATAACAATATCCCCCATGCCNGGTGCATCGGTTACNAGAACGGGGCAGGCNGTAGCTTGTGATTCAAATATAACCCTTGCAAGACCCTCTGATACAGATGGTAAAATCATTAAGTTAATTTCAGAATAAAAACTTTTTACCCTTTCCCTGTCTACTTCTCCAAAGAATTTAACATTGTCGTCTAAGGCATATTCACTTATTAAGTTTTTTAAAGTTTCTAAATATTTNGAATTAGGTGTTGGCCCTACAATTAAAAGTTCAACATTTTCTTTTTTAATAGAATTTAATGCTTCAACAATTAAATGAGGCTTTTTTCTATCTGTCACACTTCCTATGAATAAGATTCGAAATTTTGAATCTTTATCTCTATTAATTTTAATATCTTTAAAGTCATCAAAATCGACCCAAGCCGGAAAGCGTACGATAGTTTTTGACTTATTTATTTTTCTTACCTGAGCTTCAGTTGAGGATGACACTGCCCTAATAATATCTGCATTATGAATCGTATATCTTGACAACCTTTGGAAGATATATTTGTATAGACTCGGGAATAATAAGTTTTTTTCTAAGCCAAGAGTTTCTATAAAATCCCCATGTGTTTCTACAATTACTTTGATGCTTTTATATCTCTTTTTCACAATCAGCATTGAAAGAAAGCTTGATACTGGATCTTGAAAACAGACTATTTCTATATTGTTATCTTTTATAATTTTCCTCATAGAAATCAAAGAAACTACCATTATCTTTAAATAATTATAAAATCGGCTTTTTGTTTTCTTGAAAAAGTAAAGGTTCGCATTCTCCAAATTCATTTCTTTTTTTTCATTTGCAAATGCAATTACATTTAGATTGGAAATTTCTGACAAGTACTCAAATTTTTTACGCATATTCTTATCAAGAGGAAGCTTGTAAGTTGTAGGAGCTATGAAAAGTACATTCTTCATTCTTTAAAAAAAGAGTCTAATTCGTTTAATAATTGTTCGTCATGTGTCCATGGAATTGAGTGAGCTGCATTATCAAAGATTATTTCATTTACATTTGCTAGATCTTTTATAACTTCTTGAGAAGTCTCCTCAGGCACTAAATTATCTTTTCCACCCGTGATAACTAATGTCTCTGTATTAATTTCATTTAACCAGGGTCTTGCATCGTATGGTACAACATACCTTCCACCATCCTCGTATATGAAATCGTCTTTAGATTTATGTAAATTATTCCAGGCCCAGTCAGTGTATTCATTTCCCAATGCACCAGTTTTACGTAAATGTGAATATTTAGATTTTGGATTCATGTTTGGAAATAATCTCTCTCTAATTCTCACCGTTGCTACAAAAAATTTAAAGAGGGGTTTATCTTTATATACAGCACCTCCGAGCCAACTAAATGGTGTGATGAGAACCATTTTATTTACAAGCTCTCTCTTCTTCCTTGAAATGCTAAGTGCTACCGCACTTCCCATTGACCATCCAACTATATTGCATTTCTCTATGTCTAATTGATCTAATATGCTGATTACTATATCTGCGTTTTCATCAACATCCCATCTCATCCAACTTGAGTCAGATTTTCCGTGATTTTTCATATCGATTGTTACAAAAGAATTTTTTTCTTGATAGAAAGGGAGAATTTTAAACCAACTTCCTAGTGAGTCAGAGCCCCAACTGTGTAGAAAGATAATTGGGATTGTGTTGTTTACGTAAGATTCACGAATAAAGTATTCTTTTTCACGCACAAAAACTGTTCTCCCGGTATTTTTGTTGGGTGAATTTGAGTTAAACCCTCGGTCTGGGCTTTTTTAGTGCCAATTAAATTTTTCAACAAAGTAGCAAATGCAAAATATTTTGTTAATTTTTTAATCATTATTACTAAATAATATTTATCTTTTCGATATAGTCAGTATTTATTTCACCTATTTCCCAAAGTTCCAAACTCATACTTTCTTTAATCTCTGCAATGTCAATATTTTGGTCTTTTGGTATAGCAATAAGTAAACCCCCACTTGTCTGAGCATCACAACAAAGCTTTATAAGGTTTTGGTCTGATGAATTGTCAATTATCAACTCTCTAACATGGTCAAGGTTTCTTTGGCTTCCTGATGAAAAGAAACCGTTCAAGATTAATTCATGAACTCCTTCAATTGCAGGGATGTTTTTACTATAAATGTTTGCTCCAAGATTTGTATTTTTTAACATCTCACTTAAATGACCAAATAACCCAAATCCTGTAATATCAGTTACTGCATTTGCATTATATTTATGGGCAACGTCAGCAGCAGAATTGTTCAAAGTTGTCATTACGTTTGTAGCTTTATTAATTATCTCAGAGCTAGCTTTATCTTTTTTAATTGCGGTTGATATTACACCAGTACCCAGTGGTTTAGATAAAAATAACTTATCGCCATCTTTAATTGTATTGTTTAGAAAGACTGTTTCTTTTGCTACTCCTGTTACAGAAAAGCCATACTTAGGTTCATTATCATCAATACTGTGACCTCCTATCACCGAGCATTTAGCTTGCTCCATGACATCTAATCCACCTCTAATAACCTCTCCTAAAATATCAAAACTAATATGGTCTCTAGGCCAACAAACTAACTGTAAAGCCGACAGAGGCTCTCCACCCATGGCATAGATGTCAGATAATGCATTTGCGGCTGCTACTCTGCCCCAGTCATAAGGATTATCTAAAATTGGAGTAAAGAAATCTATAGATTGGATAAGATTTTCACCACTAGCTCTTACGACTCCAGCATCATCGGGGTTGTTTAAACCTACAGATACATTACTGGCAGATAAGGCTTTATGATTTTTAAATTGCGACAAAACTTGTGCAAGCTCACTAGGTGATAGTTTACAAGCTCAACCAGATCCACGAGAATACTCAGTCAGTCTCATCACACCTCCCACCTAATTACTAATTTGCTTTTCAGCTTCTATTTCTTCTATAAAACATTCTTGTATTAGTTTCAATACCGGGCTTTGTTCATACACTTTTTCATCGATTTTATTTACAAATTTTCCATGTTTAGCTGTGGATAACACAAAAACTGTATCCATTTCATAAATCTCATCAGCAGTTATCCGACTTTCTATAACGTTTAACTGTCCTTTAGCTCCAAAAAGATTGATGTATTGTCTTGTTATCGAATCAAGTATTCCTAAGTCTAAATCAGGAATATAAACTGTATCATCCTTTATCCACCCAAGAGAAAATGTAGGGCCTTCAAGGATTATATTGTTTCGATTTAAGAGTAAGGCATCTGTAAATCCATTTTGTTCAGCTAAGCGAGTCTGAGTAACATTCAAAGCATAGGAAGTTGACTTTGTGCCAATAATCTGATTTTCCTCTAGTAGAAAATCACCACCAGGATGCCATGGGCTTAATTGTGTCTGTAGGGAATAGTTTTCTGGAATGTCTACCGGTTTTTGATGGAACATATAAACATCATAACTTTCAACAGTCTCGGATCGGCTTATTATTACCCTTACGTAACCCTCAGTAAAGTTTGAGGCTAATTTTATAAGATCTTTCTTTATAGAGTTAAAATCAATATTCTTGAATAACATCTTATTAGCGGATCTTTCAAAACGTTTAAGGTGTCTGTCTAATGCAAAAAGAAAACCATTATGAATACGGATAGCTTCAAAAATACCATCTCCTCTCCAAAAAGAGAGGCTTTCTATTGGCGTATTAAAGTTATCCTTACTAACTTCTATACCATTAATTAGATACACTTTTTATAAATATCTTTCTCTTATATACGTATTAGTAATTGGCATTCTTCTATCTTTGCCAAAAGCTCTTTCTGTTAATTTTACTCCAGGTGCAACTTGTTTCCTTTTATATTCATTTTTGTCAACTTTTTCTAACACGTCATATACAATGTTGCTTTCAATTCCTGAAGCGATTATTTTTTCAGAAGAAAAGTCAGATTCAATATACATTTTTAATATTTTGTCCAGTAATTCATAATCAGGAAGGGAGTCGGAATCAAATTGATTGTCGCTTAGTTCTGCGCTTGGTTCTTTACTAATAGAATTTACTGGAATTACGATTGATTCTTTATTTCGAAATTCGGAAAGTTTATATACTTCAGTTTTATATACATCTTTAAGTAGTGCAAATCCTCCTGCTAGGTCACCATACAATGTGGAATACCCAACAGCCATCTCAGATTTATTCCCAGTTGATAATACCATTGCCCCTAATTGATTTGAGAGACCCATAATTATATTTCCCCTTATCCTTGATTGAATGTTTTCATCGGTAACACCAGCAAGTGGTTCCTCAAGTGTAGTTTTTAAAAGAGTCCTTAGTGTTTCTACAGTATCCTCAATTTCAATAATTTTAAATTCTATACCCAAGTTTGTAGCCAGATTTTTTGCATCCTCAAGTGAGCTGTCTGGATTATATTTTGAAGGCATTGCTATTCCTATAACATTTTCTGAACTCAGTGCATCGACCGCAATTGTAGCTGTAAGGGCCGAGTCTATTCCTCCTGAAAGCCCAACTAGAACTTTTTGAAAATTATTTTTTTGTACATAATCAGCTACACCTAATTTAAGAGCCTCATACATTGACTCAAGTTCATTAAAAGTTTCATGAGACTGTAATTCTGGAATAGCGTCTTTTTTTATGTTCAAAGTAAGTTTTGAATCAGAAATGATATCTTTAACCTGTACTTCTAGATCGAATGAGAACACTTCTTCCTGAAATTGACCCGCTTGATAAATAATTTCACCTGATGCATTTACAACAAAAGAACCACCATCAAAAACAAGTTCATCTTGTCCTCCAACCATATTTAGGTATATTATTGGAACGTTTAACTTCTTGGCCTTTTCTGCTACTTGTTTTCTTCGTGAATTAGATTTATTAATATCGAATGGTGAAGCATTAATATTGACAATTATTGATGCACCAGCATTAACTTGAAGATCTGCTGGGCCATTATCAATCCAAATATCTTCACAAATATTAATTCCAATAGCTACATCGTCATACCAAAATAAATCTGCTGGTTTACTTCCTTTTGAGAAATATCTTGCTTCATCAAAAACTGAGTAATTTGGAAGAAAGCACTTATGGTAGATACCTTTCACATCGCCATTTTGAACAATAGCCGCGGCATTTGAGATTTTTCTTTTAAAATTGTCCGTAGAATTTTCATCTAAACTTCTATCAACAAAACCTATTATTGCACTGGTAGCACCTGAGAATTCTGCTATTTCTTCTAATACTGCAAAGTTTTTACCCACAAAACTCTCTCTTAGAAGTAAATCTTCAGGCGGATATCCAGTTATTGAAAGTTCGGGAAAAATAACAATGTCAGATTGTATTCTTTCAGATTCCTCTAGAGTATTTAGAATTTTGGCTTTGTTTTCCTGAATAGCTCCCACAGAGAAAGAAAGTTGGGCACCGGTTAATCTTATGGTTTTTGTATTCACAATACAATGATAGATTGTTGATTAACTAAGAAGATACTGTAATTTTTATATCTTTCGACTCTTCAATCCACTTTGAAACTCGTTTAATGGATGGCATTCGATCTACTATTTTTTTCTTTTTATTGATTAGATCCATTGTTTCATGAAGAGATTCTGGATTTCTTCTTTTCAGTTCAGCAATACTCTCACACCGGCTGCTTCTAAGAGGTCAGCATAGTCTCGTCCAAGATTATTTATTTTCATTAGCTCAGCTCTCTTAGCCCAGTGTAAAAGTTTAGGAGATGTTATGCCTGTCTCCTTAGTAAGTAGGGCTCTTCCTGACCTGGTTGATGCGATTTGTAAAAAAGTTACTGTTGTTCGAACTCTGGCTCTTCTTAGCTTGGTAGCCTCGATGTGTGTCATCCCATTTATAGAATCTATTGAAGTCATTATTAGATTTTACAAAAAAATTAATATAAATTAAGTAAAAATTTGAAGAGTTTTTCCCACTCTAAAAATCTTTCTGTTCGTCGAAATCCGTAGGTCTTAAAAAATTGAAGTTTATACTTTTAGTTTTGAATTCTGAGGATTCAAAAAAATTAATTAGATCAAACTCTCCAAAGACAGAATCAATCTCATCAGAGGAATTATCTTGGGTAATCAGTTCAAGCTTATTCCAAAAATATTTTGGTACAACTACTGGATAGCCATACTTGTACCTATACTTTGGAATCATTACCTCGTCAAAATCATGCTTTGTATTTAGAAGTCGTTGAATTACCTTACCATCCACAGATGGTTGATCTCCGAGAAAGATAAAAACATTCTCAAAATTTTTATTTTGATTTGGTGGTGTAAACCAGTTCTGATCGAAGAAATTATTCCCTCGTCCCAGTTTTCATTTATTAGTATCGCTGATGATTTGAAATCAACCTTTTCAATAATTGTCTCACTGTCGTAACCGAGAACTACAACAGCATCTTCAAAGTAAGTCGAAACTGTTTTGATTGTTGTTTCAAGAATTGTACTTCCCTTGTACTCAGCAAGTTGTTTGGGAAACCCCATTCTTAATGATTCACCAGCAGCCAATATTATTGCAGCATTCATAAAACAACCAGACTAGAAAATCCTGAAAAAAGAATTAATAAAATCGCTTCAATATTTCTTAACATGTAAACCTGTTTTAAACCTGAACCCAAGCATACTAATGAAAATACACTTGTTACAAGTAAAACTATTCCCTGAAGCGCAATTGAATTAAAAAACAGAATTGGTATGTTCAATAATATTGGAACAGATGAGAACCCATAAATAATCCCTATAAAAATTAGATTGGGTTCTTTCTTGAAGAAGTACTTCAATGCTGCATAAATTATCGCTACTGAAATAAATACATTAATAAAACCAAAGAGTTGACTTGAAATTAATGTACTTACATTATTTATTGACTCAAAACTTTCTTCAATTTCAATTATTAGTGTCTGGAATTCTAAAACAGCTTCTTGGGGAAGCTCAGCACTAGATACTGAAATAATCTCCTTCACGTAAATTACAAGATTCTTAAGAAAGGTTGTTACCGCTAAAGTGCTGATTATTGAGCCTGAGAGCCAAATAGCTATCCCTTTTTGAAGTGATGATTTTTCTGTGACAAGCTCACCATAAATATACTTATCAAGTTTTAACACTCTATAAAAAATTGTATTGTTTCTCATTTTATTTATTTATACCTTAGAATCCAGTGTATGACTATAGCAAAGTTAATTTCATATTGTATTGCAGTAGCAATGGCAATCGTTATTTATTGGGCACAAACTCAAGTATCTTTACTTGATTCCCCTATTCCTCAACTTCCCTGGGGGGTAGTATCTCTAGTAGATCTCTACGCAGGATTTACTCTTTTTGGTTTATGGATTGCCTATAAAGAAACTGTGTTAAAAACATTTTTTTGGATTATTGGATTAATCGTATTGGGGAATTTTACAACTGCTCTTTATGTGATTTATAGTATCAATAAAGCCAACGGAGATATGAAAGTTTTCTTTTTGGGGGATAATATTTAATCTTTTTTTAGATTATCTAAGAGTATTAAGGAAACGTCTCTTACTTTTATAGATTCGCCTCTACCAAGTTCTTTGACTCCATCGTCCATCATGATGTAACAAAACGGACAAGCTACGGCGACTTCATCGGCTCCTGTTTCTATGGCTTCTTCAGATCTTTCAATATTTACTTTTTTTCCTGTAGACTCCTCCATCCACATTCTTCCTCCACCAGCTCCACAACAGAAACTATTAGTACCCTGTCGTTTCATTTCACGAACTTCTATACCCCCTATTGCTCCGAGAATCTCCCTGGGTGCAGTGTATATGTCATTATGTCTTCCCAGATAGCAAGAGTCATGATAAGTAATTACATAAGGGTCTTCACTTGTACCAACATCAATTTTTCCTGACTGGACGAGTTCTGTTAATAATTGACTGTGATGGATAACTTCAAAATTACCACCGAGCTGAGGATACTCATTAGCAATAGTATTAAAACAATGTGGGCATTGTGTAATAACTTTTTTAACATTTAAATTATTCATATTCTCAATATTTTGAATAGCTAATTGCTGAAATACAAATTCATTTCCAGTTCTTCTAGCTGAATCCCCAGTACACACTTCTTTTGGACCTAAGACTGCATAGGAAACACCTGCTCGTTTCAACAAGGTTGCAACTGCCTTTGTGACTGGAACATTTCTGTCATCAAATGCTCCTGCGCAACCAACCCAGTACAGGTATTCGACTTCTTCTTTGTTTTCTTCTTCCAACATGGGAACTTCAAATTCTAAACCCTCAGACCATTTCATTCTGTCATTTTGAGAGGCACCCCAAGGATTAGATGAATTTTCCATTGCTACATAAGCCTTTCCAAGTTCTGATGGAAAGTCTGAAGCCATTAGTGCAAGATGTCTTCTCATATCAAGTATTTTGTCTAAGATTTCAATGTTTACAGGACAGACTTCGTCACAAGCTCGACATGACGTACAAGCCCAAAGTTCTTCGGATGTAATTCTTTCAAATACATTTGAAGTCTTAACCTGTAAATCAATAGGTGTTGTCACTGTTGCTGGAACGGCTGGAGAGCCAGATTCAGACATTACTTGTCCAACTTTAAGAATAATTTCTCTGGGGTCTAGAGGCTTCCCTGTTAAGTTCGCTGGACATACAGAGGTACATCTTCCACAGACAGTACAAGCATCAAGATCAACAAGTTGCTTCCATGAGAAGTTTTCAATAACTTCTACACCAACCGTATCTATATCCTCAGCCTCGAGAAGATTTCCTATGTCTTTCATTGCTCCTTTAGGTCTATCTTTTGGACTAAGAAACATATTTACAGGAGAAGTAATGATGTGTCTGAGCTTTGATTGAGGTAAGGATATTAAAAAGACAAAGAATGAAATAACATGAAGTATCCAGGATGTTCTGTGAAAGAGAACACCATTTTCAATTGGTAAAATATCAGCGATGAAGTAACCAACAAAACTCCATTTTTCATACTCAGGAAAACCCTCAACAATTATCCTCCCAGCTTCCGTTGTTAGTCCAGAAATACCCATAAAACCTAGGAGACCAAGTGTTAAAAAATCATCCATTTTTGTTTTAGTTTTAATCCTGAATTCAGTTCCAAAAATTCTTCTGAATAAAGCCCAACCAATGCCAGCTAGATATATTAGAGACCTATTTCTAGTGAAAAAGAATATACAAAATAAGTTGTGCCTTGTAAAAACTTCATAGAGGGAGGCATTAAATGATGGATCTCTAGCGTGATAGTTCCTGCAAATAAACCCAAAAAGCCAACATAGATCATTGAGTGCATTAGTCCTGCTGCACGGA
>JGI20159J14440_10003232_pt1 | contig 10616 bp, 9 predicted proteins | sample COG_09_FD_14440 | JGI IMG/M metagenome (IMG submission 14440) | reverse complement strand
CCGCAATCTCCCAGCCAGAAAGTCACGACTCGGCAAACGCCCGAAGTACCGGTTGAAACCTACAATGCCAACGGCCAAGTCGATCAAGGCAGAAGGGGCAATTTTGAAGACATGATGGTTGAGCGTCTGCAGGCTGAGGCGCAATTAGAAGCGAACGTTGAAGTTGCAAAATCGACCAACCAACTCGTCGGAAGAATCATCGACCAAACGGTTTAGCGCCTAACGCAGCTGGCATCCAATCCCGCACCCCAATACACCCGCGCGCCGCATTCGGCCTCAAAGACGTTGCTTGATCTATTATGGCCTTGCGCGGTTTTGGATAAACGGTTGCATTTCTGCACCTGACCTCGTAAGGTGCGCCTCGCTGGCTACCGGACCCTCCTGGTCTTCAATTTGAAGGGTGTCGCCGGTTTCATCACGCCATCGAATGGCACTGCCCGTTGCAAAGACCAGACTTCAACGACAAACACGCTTCAATGCCCGGCTAATCGTCGGACAACAGGACCACTATGACTCAATTTCAAGACCTCGGGTTGCTGCCCGAATTACAAACGGCTCTGGCCGAAAAAAACTATGTCGAGGCGACTGCGATTCAGACGCAAGCCATCCCAGTTGTGCTCTCAGGTAAGGACCTCATGGCCTCTGCCCAAACCGGCACAGGTAAAACCGCCGCATTTGTGCTGCCAATCTTACAAAGACTCAAAGCCAGCGGCGCCACTCGCACAGCCAACCGCACCCAGGTATTGATTATTACCCCAACCCGAGAGCTCGCGGCGCAAATTTACGAGAACGTCTTGGCTTACAGTAAGTATCTCGATATTCGCGCAGCCGTTGTTTTTGGCGGGGTCAACATTAACCCCCAAATGAAAACGTTACGGGGCGGCGTCGATATTCTGGTTGCCACGCCTGGCAGGCTACTTGATCTGGTTGGCCAAAACGCGGTGAAGTTAGATCAGGTGAGTATCTTCGTGCTGGACGAGGCCGATCGCATGCTCGATATGGGTTTCATTCCGGACGTTAAGCGGATTCAGGGTAAATTACCTGCCCGTCGTCATAACCTCATGTTTTCGGCCACGTTTTCGGATCCAATCCGAAAACTGGCAAAAACCATGCTTACGGATCCGGTTGAAATTGATGTCGCGCCTCGAAACACCACCGCACAAAACATTCAGCAAGTGGTTCATCCGGTCGATAAGAAATCCAAGACGCAACTCTTGATTCACTTAATACGCTCTGAGGGATGGCGGCAGGTCCTCGTCTTTAGCCGGACCAAGCATGGCGCGAACAAGCTGGTGAAAGAACTCTTAAAAGCGGGCATCCAATCTGATGCGATCCACGGTAACAAAAGCCAAGGCGCTCGTACCCGCGCATTGGCTGGTTTTAAAGACGGCCTGATCGACATTCTGGTCGCCACCGATATCGCGGCTCGCGGGATCGATATCGCCGCACTACCGCGCGTGGTTAATTTCGATCTCCCCAATGTGCCAGAAGATTATGTTCACCGAATCGGCAGAACCGCCCGTGCGGGGAGCTCTGGCGCCGCCGTCTCGCTCGTTGCGGCGGATGAATTTAAGCAATTGCGCGACATTGAACGCCTGATCTTGAAACCCATCGAACGGGTTGAAGTCGAAGGTTTTGAGCCGGATCATCAAGTCCCGGAATCGGGTTCGATTCCAAGTCGTCCACGAAATAATCCCAGACAAGGTGCACCCGCCAGACAAGGCGGTAGAAATCAAAACAGCCAGGCGCGCGCGGCGCGCCCCAAGCGCGCGGGCAACTCACAAGGCAATTCACAGGGCGCAAGCGATCAATCCTCGGGCAATCGCGCAAATGGCAATGTTCAGTCTGCGCCACCGAAAAAGTCGTCACCGAATCGGACACGGTCTTTTTCACCCAGCGGCCGCAGTCGACCCGCTGTTAATGGTAATCGTTAACGCGTTATAGCAGTAAATGGCCACCATCCAGCACCAAGTGCTGGCCGGTGACAACCGAATGACTGTCGATAAACGATAGAATCGATTCCGCAACCGTCTCTGCCGTGCACGTTACCTGCAGAGGCGTCTTCGCGCGTAAATACGCCCGAGTCTGATCGTACACCGCTTGCCCCATACCTTCCGCCAGCCATTCCCCTTCGATAAAACCGGGGCAGACCGCATTGACCCGAATTTCTGGACCAAGAACGCGTGCCAAGGACATGGTCATGGTAATTAAAGCGCCTTTGGAGGCTGCATAGGCAATAGGACGACCCCACGCCTTTTACCCCAGCGATTGATGCCACATTCACTACCGCTGCGCGGCCCGAGGCGGTCAGAGCCGCTCGCGCCGCACGCACCATTTGAAATGCCCCAATGACGTTGACCCCATAAATATTGTGAAAATCTGCTTCATCAAGCCCCTCAAGGTCGCCATGAGCAACAAACTTTGTTGTGCCAGCATTGTTAACCAACGCATCAATCCGACCCCACTGAGCCAGCGTTTGGGCAACCAGCCGGCGGCAATCCGCATCTTGACTGACATCGGCCTGGCAGACCAAGGCTTCACCACCCAATTCTCGGCAACTTGCCGCAACGGCCTCTGCGGCGTCTGCACTACGAGCATAATTAATCACGACGCGTGCGCCTCGGCTGGCCATTAACCGAGCCGTTGCTGCCCCCACACCAGATGATGAACCGGTCACAATACAAACTGCTTGTCTCAAATCCACAACAACACTCCTTTATAAAATCGATTTTTCAGAATGAACCATACTGGTTTAGCGCAACCACCAAAGCCAATTCAGAATCGGCACTAACAGGTCATCCGCAACGAGCGCGAATCAACCATATGGCCCCTGACATTACGACCCCATTCGGCGTAACAAAAGGTGCCATCGCCGCGCGCATCACAGCCGTTGCCTCGGTAACAACCGCCTCGGGCAGCGATTTAAACGCACTCGCCGCTGGACCAATCTGATTCTGGAAGGCCATGGCCTCATCAAGACTCGCAGCAACCGTCAATGACTTCACCACCGACTCAAATTCAATATTGTCGTAACCCGCATTCGTCAACAATTCAGCTGCATAGGCCTCGTCACTAAAAGCAAAAGGACCAGGGGCCTTCGGGTCGCGCACCTCGTTTGATGGTGGCAAAAACGGCGCAATGGCGCGACCGCCAACTGACATCCAAGGATTATGAATCGGCGCCTGCCAACACGCGAGCAGCAGTTCGCCGCCAGGCGTCAGGAGGCTCCGAAGATGACGCAGCGCTTGCTCCGGCGCGTTGAAAAACATCACGCCAAACCGTGACACGACCAAGTCAAAGGGATCATCTCCTACAAAAACAGCACCATCGGCTTGATGAAACTGAGGATTCGCCTTCGCGCCGCGACGATGCATTGCGCGCGCCAACATCTCACGGGACAAATCAATGCCCGTGACCTCGGCGCCGCGTTCAGCGAGTTGTAATGCGGTTTCGCCGCAGCCGCAGCCAAGATCCAAGATCTTTTTGCCAGCCACGTGACCCGCGCCGACCATCAGAGCTTGCGTAAAAGGACTCAGCAGCTGATCAAGATGAGTTTGATTTCGAACCCAGGTCGTCCCAGCATCGCCATCCCAGTAAGCCAGTTGTTCCGCATTTAAAACATCCATCATTGTCCTTACTTAATTTTGAGACCCAACGCCAAACCGCAGGCCCATAAGGGACCCTACAAACAGTGCCCCTAGCAGATCGTCTTTCGCTAGGCCTTGCTGCAGGTTAACCTGCAAGCCAAAACAGATCCAACCACGGCCGCAATACAGCTCGAGGCGTCGGGCGCACTGTAACCTCGATTGCGCCGGTTAGAACCGCGCATGAAACGTTTTGATCACTGCCTGATTTATGGTTCGCTGTGCGAACTTGGATTGGTATTCCTCACGCTCAGCTATGGGTTATCGATTATGGGTTACGGTTTAAGGGTCACCAGGACGCTTTAAAACTTTTAATATGACTCATTGTAGCGATTACGACAGATCACGGACCGTTTCGGTCACCATCTTGTTTCTAGTTGGTTTTGGTTGATTGCGGGTGCTTGCGGACGAATGTCGGGAGCTCGCCTGTCGGTTATCGGTTATCGGTTATCGGTTATCGGTTATCGACGGCGTAACCCTCTGACCGAACTCAATGTAAAACCGGTTCGATCACTTCGATGCTTTAAGCGCGACGCGGCACGACTGCGAATACAGCCTACGCACTCTCACGCTGAGCCTGCGCTGAAACGGTCGCAATTCGACCAAGTCTTAATCCGTTTTAAGAAAATCAATCTTGTGTCCTAGTCCAGCTTGCCGCGAGGATTCAGATTCCCCAGGATCCACAAACTCACCCCGGTCGTTCTTAGGCAACACACCGATTGATGCCACCGCAGCGGTCGGAATACCACCATAGATATGCGGAAACAAGACGGCATCGCTGCCTTCAAAATGGTCATCCCGTGCCCCAACGGGCGCAGCCGGCTCAAACTTAACAACGATATTTTGGGCTTCAAGGGCCGCAACCCGCACGGCTATTATCAGCCAAGGACCCGGAAGATTCCGATAAAACTGATTCGCCACTTTAATCAGTGTCGCAATATCCCCAGCCGCATGGGTCATTTGGTCCTGCACAAAAGTCGGCGGGAAGTAGACCTGCTCGGCGGCCTCGGCCTGCTCCCAATCGTGCTGCGCCGCTAAGTGAAAGATTGTTGTTGTCATCGCTTATCTACTATTGCCCACATTTGATTTTTACCTGGCGCCCGAACGCCCCTCATCATAACGGTCAACGACGGCTGCCTCAAATTTAAGAAACATCGTACTTGCGCCCCTTTCTAGACGAGCAAAGACCAATGCAGCAAAACCGAAAATGGCTCAGAGCGATCGTTACAAACTGTTTGCGATAAGCGGGCGATTTCGGGGTTTGGGGTTTGGCGTTTGGGTGATTGTTCTTCGCTGATTATTGACGCTCCCAAAGCAATACGACTTTCGCTTTCAGCCATGACCCTCTACGGAGCGAGACAACAGGCCTGCGCTCAGGCCGTCCCATTGGCCGACCTTCGATCAAAAGAAGCCGCCTACCGCAATATCTTGAAAGGCCTAGGACAATGGGTTCTACTGCTTCCATCTAAGAAGGATTCCGCTATGAAAAGTTTCGCGCAAAAAGTTGCCGTGGTCACCGGCGCAGGCTCTGGCATGGGCCGATACCTTGCCATCTTACTCGCTCGGGCGGGCGCCGATGTTGTCATTTGTGATGTCAATACTGAGACCTTGGGCGAGACCGAGACACTGTTGCAACGTTACAACGTCGCCGTTTCCTCGATCCCTCTGGACATGGCCGACAAAGAGGCAGTTGAGGCCCTGCCTGAACAGGTAATCGCCCGTCACGGTAAGGTCGATCTTTTATTTAATAATGCCGGCGTGACCGTCGGCTCAGATTTCGAAACCATGCCCGAAACGGATTGGGATTGGGTCATGAACATCAATCTCAATGGCGTGGTAAACGCCACTCGGGCATTTTTACCTTACCTTAAGCAACAGCCGGAAGCCGTGCTCGTCAACACCTCCTCGATTTTCGGGATGATTGCCGTCGCCAAACAGTCGGTCTACCATACAACTAAATTTGCGGTCCGAGGTTTTACCGAAGGTCTCGTACGAGAATTTAAAGGCTCAAACCTGTCTGTTCATTGTGTGCATCCTGGGCACATCGGCACCAACATCATTAAAAATTCGCGCTTTACTGAAACCGATGATGCCGAAGACCAACAGAAGAGTCTCCTCGGCATCAATGGCAGTCAAACCGAAATGAGCGATTTGTTCCGGAACAACGGCATGCACCCCAGTCGGGCCGCCCAAATCATTTTAGATGGCGTAACCCGGCGGCGCAGCAGAATTTTTATCGGGTTGGATGCAAAACTCATGGACCTCGCCCAACGCATCTCACCCATGCACTATGACAAGCTCATGCCTTTGTTCATGATCCCCATCACCCTTTTACGCAACAAAAAGCCCCTCAAGGATTTGCCGACGTCATAGTCTGCCAACACCGCTTTGTAGGATGATCACAAAGATTGCCGTCGAAGGCGGCGCATACCATTCAGCCAGCGGTCAATGTCATCGCCCTTGCGCCGAACATAGTCCTCAACCTCGGCATGGGGCAGGACATGGAACCGCTCGTCGGCCAAGGCGTCAATCACGCACTGCGCCAAAACCTCCGGCTCAATGATGCCATCAGTTTGTCCATCTCCCAACTGCTTCGGCGCCATCGCCGTATTGACCCCTTGCGGACACAGTACCGACACACCAATACCGTCATCGCCATGGGTAATTGCTAAAAACTCAGCCAACTTAACCGCCGCGGCTTTGGTAACAGAATACGGACCAGAGCCGAGCGCCGCTAACAGCCCTGCCGCCGACGCGGTATTAAGTAAATAGCCTGAGCCCTGCGCCAACATGCTCGGCAGGACCGCTCTGGCCGCGTAAACATGGCTCATCACATGCAGTTCCCACTGATTCTGCCAAACGGCATTCTCCGCGTCGGTTAAGACGCCTGCACCACCGGCCCCGGCATTCGAGCAAAACAAATCAATGCGGCCGTACCGGTCAATCACCCAGTCGACAAGCGCTATGATGTCGGCCTCATCGGTAACATTGCAGGCCCGGCCATCACACTCAATCGCGGTTGCAGCACGTTCAACCGCCGCTGAATCAAGGTCTGCCAGCACGATTCCCGCCGCGCCATGGGCCTTGAAGGCGCGCGCCATGGCTTGACCAATCCCCCCGCTACCACCGGTGATGACAACGACCTTATCTTGTAGTTCCATCTTCTGCGCCTCCTCAATTTCAAAAATGCCCTGATCCCTTTTATAGCACGCTTTCGGGGCGGCAAAGATAGGCGAGCCTAGCTGTTTCAATTTATACTCGGCGAGACACCCTAGAAAAGGCGCGCGTGATGCATCAGCAAGACTCCAGCACCGAGGTCCTGACCCAAGCCATTCTGCGTTACGCCGTTGAACGGATCAGAATGAACCCGCCAACCCTCGATGGCCCCAAGCCCGAGGAAACCCTACGCGCCATGGTCGGTCATACTATCGGCAAAGAAGGCCTAGGCGGTCTCGAAGCGCTTCGAATTTTTACCGATGTGCTGGCGCCCGCCTGTATCTCGGTTGACCACCCCCGGTTTTTTTCCTTTGTGCCCGCCGCGCCGACTGAAGCGGCAACCCTGTTTGATCTGGTTGTTGGCGCCTCCAGCATTTGCGGCACGTCTTGGCTAGAGGCAGCGGGCGCGGTATTGGCCGAAAACGATGCCTTGCGCTGGCTATCCGACCTTGCGGGCTTTCCAGCGGGCGCAGGCGGGGTTTTTGTAAGTGGCGGCACCGCAGGCAATCTCAGCGCCTTAATTACAGCGCGCAGCCAATGGCGAAAAGATCCAACCAACACAACAAGAGGCCTGATTGTGACCTCTGAAGGGGCACATTCGTCGGTTGCACAAGCCGCATTTGTGATGGATGCAGATCTCAAGACGGTGCCCTGTGACGGCAGAATGCTTGGGTCTGAATTACGCAATGCAATTGATGAGCTGACCTCGGAAGACCGCGCTCGAGTTTTTGCTGTGGTCGCGACCAGCGGTACAACGAACTTGGGCTTTATTGATGACCTTGCGGGCATCGCGGACGTTTGCGGCGCAGAGGCGATTTGGCTTCATATTGATGGTGCTTACGGCGCGGCAGGACTCGCGGCCCCCAGTATCCGCGACCAATTCACGGGAATAGAACGCGCCGATAGCTTCATTGTTGATCCGCACAAGTGGTTGTTTGCTCCCTTCGATTGCTGCGCCTTGTTGTACCGCTCGCCAGAACATGCCCGCCAGGCGCACCGACAGCACGGCGACTATTTAGAAGTGCTCTATGATGGCATCTGGAATCCATCAGACTACGCCCATCATCTCTCACGGCGCGCTCGCGGCTTACCTTTTTGGTTCAGCCTAGCCACCCACGGCACCGATGCTTACGCGGCAGCAGTTGAGCAAACCTTGCTGTTAACCCAGCAAGCTGCTGACCTCATTGAGGCCAGCGAGCATCTTGATCTGATACTGCCGCCACACCTCTCAGTCGTCATTTTTAAGCGCTGCGGCTGGGATGCCAGCGCCTACACCCAGTGGAGTCAACAACTGCTTGAGCGTGGGGAGGGTTTTGTCATGCCAACGAAATACCAAGGCGAAACCGTTTTGAGGCTTTGCATCGTGAATCCAACAACCTGCCAGGATGACATTGCCTTCATCCTTGACTCATTGCATTGAACAAGCNCTTGAATTGATTGATTGATTTGGGCCTTGAGTCCAATTCCCGCCCGGGTTAACAAGAACCTGCCAGCGTCCAGGACCGTTCTCAATCGCTGTATTTGACAGCCTTCGCCTCGTCCGATTTCAGCGTCACCTTAAGCCGGTCGATCACCTTGAATGATGACCCGGTGCATGTGCCGACGATGCCCCTGGTAGTCATTGAGTGCATTGTGGAATAAGCAGCGATTGTCCCACATCGCCAGGGTCCCTTTGGTCCAGGTTAACCGAGTCACGTACTGATCCTGGGTCAGATGACGGGTCAGAAAGGCGATGAGTTCTTTGCTCTCGGCTCGGGTCCAACCTTGAATGCGATGCGTATGGGGTCGACTGCAATAGATACTTTTTCGGCCTGTTTCTGGATGGGTGCGAATGATCGGGTGCAGTACCTCTGACTCAGCAAACTCGTGATTACCGCCGTAGGCCGAACCCAACTGCGCTGTTGCTGAAACCTTTCGGTAGTCTCCGCCTTGGCCATGCACCATTTTGGGCGTATACACACCCGTCAAGCCTTCAAGCGTTGCTCGAAAGGCAGGGCTTAGATCCTCAAAAGCTCGGGTGGCATCAGCAAACAACGTATCGCCACCCACTGGCGGTACTTCGAGCGCATATAAAATCGTGGCTTGGGGCGGCCGCTCTTTATACGAGGTGTCGGTATGCCAATCGCCGCCAAAATTCAGCACCGCATCGGCCTCTTTGATGATTGGAATCACATGCGGATCATCATCAAGGGGTTTCATAAACGGGTAGATGTCCATTTCACCGAATCGGCCGGAAAACGCCGACTGAGCCTTGGGAACGAGCGTTTGATTCCGAAAAACCAGCACACCGTGGTCAAGCCACGCCCGCCGGATATTCTCGATCGAGGCATCAGACAGTGGCTGCGCTAAATCAATGCCGCTGACTTCTGCGCCAATCGGGCCCAAATCGCTGTTCACTTGCATCACGGTGACCTCAACCAAAGAAGTCTCTCATCTTTGACCGGGCCGTAAAGGATGTAAACCCCTAGCATTTCATTTTGGCGCGGCGCGTGTTGTTATAGGCCCTATGCCCAGTTTAAACATCGGATGAGCCTATCATGTCCAGAAAAACGGTTGCCGTATTCCCGGGAGATGACGCATCCCCCGAAGTCATGCACCCCACGGTCGAACTACTCGAAAAACTGCACCTGCCCATCGACTTTGTGTATCCGATGGTCGGTAATGAGGCCCTTGCGGCGCACGGATCACGCTTTCCGGAAACCTCAAAGGCACAAGTGGACGAAGCCGACGCCACTTTCTTTGGCTCAACCAGCGGCCAAAGCACCGAGGCCTTGTTTTATCTTCGCTGGGGCAAGCAAACCTATGCCAATGTTCGCCCTTGCCAATTTCGCCCGGGTTATCGATCCCCCATGGCAAACCCAGAAAATATTGATTTTGTCGTGGTTCGAGAAAATCTTGAAGACCTCTACCTGGGATTGGAGGGCGATCTCACCGACTTGGCTGGCCTGAACCTCTACTCAAAACACGCCAAGACTGCCTTAAAAGATATGGGGGCAGGACGCTACGCCATCAAAGTGATTACCGAGGTTGGATCCGAGCGGGTGATCCGTTTCGCTTTTGAATTAGCCCGCAAGCGCGGGGGTCAACGCAAAGTAACGCTCACCTCGAAATACAACATGCTCGCCAAGGCCGACGGCTACTTTCGAGAGATTGGTTTTGAGGTAGCAAAGGACTACCCTGACATCGCCTTTGAAACCTTCATCGTTGATGATTTTCTTTGCCGTATGATTACCAATCCTTGCGCGCTCGATGTCGTCGTCATGCCCAACCTGTATGGCGACATTATGTCCGATGGTGCCGCCGGGCTAATCGGCGGATTGGGCCTCGCCCCTTCTGGCTGCTATGGCGCAGACTACGCCTATTTTGAATCGGCGCACGGGACGGCGCCGGATATCCAGGGGCAAAACATCATTAACCCTACCGCGACACTACTGTCCGCGAGCATGATGTTGTCCTATCTTGGACTTGATGATGCGGCCAACACACTCGAGGCCGGCATTTCAAGCCTGTACGCTGCCGGTGAGTGCATACCGGTAGACCAAGGAGGAACCGCCAAGACCAATGCGTTCTTTCAGGCCCTGGATGGGGCGCTGGGTCTTACTTGACCTAAGCCAGGCAATCGAACGACCAACACGGTATCGAGCATTAAACCGCAGCCTTGAGCGCATACAGCACTCGGCCAATCGCGCACAAGACCTGCTCGTCATTGATCACCCGAACTTCGATGGTGCAGAGTTGGCGCCCGCGTTTGATCAC
>JGI20159J14440_10003224_pt1 | contig 10632 bp, 9 predicted proteins | sample COG_09_FD_14440 | JGI IMG/M metagenome (IMG submission 14440) | reverse complement strand
CACCACAAAATTGAAGCCATATTCAAAGCATTTGCCAAGGCGATAAAAATGGCAGTAAGCAAAACAGAAACGTACACAATACCCAGTACAAAAGGAAAATTATGATAGTAATTATCGATTACAACGCAGGGAATATTAGTTCGGTACAAAATGCACTTAACCGTCTAGGATATGAATCAATTGTCACGAGAAATAAAGAAGAAATTCTGAAAGCAGATAAAGTTATTCTTCCTGGGGTTGGAGAAGCTGGTACTGCCATGAGCTATTTAATAGAATTTGGATTAGATGGTTTTATCAAAGAGTTAAAGCAGCCTTTTCTAGGCATTTGTTTGGGTATGCAATTGATGTGCAATTCAAGTGAAGAAGGTGACACAAAATGTCTCGGCATTTTCAATTCTGAGGTGAAACGATTCCCGCCAAAAGAAAAAGTACCACACATGGGATGGAATAGCATCAATGTTTTAAGAGGAAGTCTTTCAAATGAAATTGAGACGAATAGCGATGTTTATTTCGTTCACAGTTATTACGCAGAGCTATCTGTTGAGACAAGTTCTCAATGCGATTACATCCTCCCTTTCAGTGCTTCTTTGGAAAAGGATAACTTTTATGGAACGCAATTTCATCCTGAAAAATCAGCAGATATTGGAGAGAAAATACTTAAACAATTTTTAGAATTATGAGAATTATACCAGCAATAGATATCATCGATGGAAAGTGTGTAAGACTAACAAAAGGTGATTATTCTACCAAAAAAATATACAACGAGAACCCATTAGAAGTGGCCAAAGAATTTGAAGCAAACGGGATCCAATATTTACACATTGTGGATTTGGATGGTGCAAAATCAAACAACATTGTCAACCACAAAATTTTGGAATCCATTGCGGCTAAAACCAACTTGCAAATTGATTTCGGCGGCGGTATAAAAACAAATGAGGCCGTTCAATTGGCTTTTGATTGTGGCGCAAAACAAATTACAGGAGGCAGTATTGCTGTCAGTAATCCAGAAATATTTAGTGGGTGGATTTCTAAATATGGTGCCGATAAAATTATTCTAGGTGCTGATTGTAACAACCGTAAAATTGCTACGAATGGCTGGTTAAAAGAATCAGAAATCGATGTGATTGACTTTATTGATTCTTACCAGAAGAAAGGTATTCAACACGTTATTTGTACAGATATCAGTAAGGATGGAATGTTACAAGGCGCATCGAATGAATTATACCTAGAGATCATGAAGGCAACCGGGATTTCACTTATCGCTAGTGGTGGAGTTTCATGCATGAATGATTTGTACCAATTAAAGGAGCTTGGCTGTGAAGGTGTCATTCTTGGTAAAGCCATCTATGAAGGCAATATTACACTCAAAGAACTACAGCAATTATGTTAAAGAAAAGAATTATACCATGTTTGGATATTAAGAATGGAAGAACCGTGAAAGGGGTTAATTTCATTGATATTCAAGATGCTGGAGACCCTGTTGAGTTGGCCAAAGGATATGTCCGACAAGGTGCTGATGAGCTGGTATTTCTAGACATTACGGCAACAATTGAAAATAGATCAACCTTAATTGATTTGGTTCAAAAAATTGGAAAAGAAATAAACATTCCCTTTACTGTAGGCGGAGGCATTAATTCTTTAGAAGATGCTTCAAAACTAATTACTGCTGGAGCAGATAAGGTAAGTGTTAATTCTTCAGCTGTCAAAAATCCTCAATTAATTAAGGACATCGCTTCTAAATTTGGTTCGCAATGTATTGTTGTTGCAGTAGACACCAAATTGATTGGCGAAGAATGGATCGTCTTCACAAAAGGCGGAAGAACGCAAACAGAACTGAGAACATTGGATTGGATCAAACAAGCAGAAGAATTAGGTGCTGGAGAAATTTTATTAACCTCTATGAATCATGATGGCACAAAAAGTGGCTTCGCACTTGACATTACCCAACAAGCGAACAACACTGTCAATATTCCTATTATCGCTTCAGGTGGAGCTGGAGCTAAAGAGCACTTCTATGAATTATTTCAAACAGGAATTAGTGCTGGATTAGCTGCTAGCATATTTCACTATGGAGAAATTCCAATACCCAAATTAAAAGAGTACCTGATAAAACAAAACATATCAATTAGAAAATAACAAGATGAAAATAGATTTTAACAAAGGAAACGGACTAGTTCCAGTCGTAATTCAGAACGCTAACACATTACAAGTATTAATGTTGGGATATATGAACGACGAAGCTTATCAAAAAACACTTTTAGAAAACAAAGTAACTTTCTTTAGTCGCAGTAAGAATAGATTATGGACCAAGGGCGAAGAGTCTGGAAATACACTAATGGTAAAAGACATAAAGATTGATTGTGACAATGATACAATTCTCATTTCTGCTTTTCCAAAAGGACCAACTTGTCATACTGGAGCAACGACTTGTTTCAACGACGAGACTTCAAAAGGATTTTTATATCAATTAGAAGACACCATAAATCAGCGTATTGATGATAATGACGAAAAATCATACACAAATCAATTGTACAGAAAAGGAATCAACAAAGTAGCGCAAAAAGTAGGTGAAGAAGCTGTAGAACTAGTCATCGAAGCAAAAGACAATGACCCTGATTTATTTAAAAATGAGGCGGCCGATTTAATGTACCACTACCTAATTCTACTAAAAGCGAAGGGGTTTAATATGGCGGATATTGAAGATGTGTTAAAAGGAAGAGCTGGAAATAAATAATTCAGACAACACTACCTATACTCCATTGCTTTAAATCTCGCTTAGAATAATAAATCATTCAAACTAGCAAGTGCTTACGTCAGAATAAATTTTAACTTTAGCCAAAGCAAAGCCTCACAGCCTAAACGTTAGCCTTTATTAAGACCAACCAATGATAAAATTCTATCGAAAAACTATACAAAAACTAATGACTATAAATAAATTATTTTTATGAAAAAACGCACTTTTCTAATTTCGTTTGTGCTTATTAATTACTTTTTAGGTTTTAATAATCTAAAGGCACAGGATAATACGCTTCAAGAACTTGAGGAAATTTCTATTATAGATCAAAAAATAATGATGCCCATGCGAGATGGTATTCGCTTGGCAACTGACATTTACCGTCCTAAAACTGATGAGAAAGTGCCTATTATTTTTTCACGCACCCCTTATAATTTTAATTCTTGGGGTGATGGTGAACAAAAAACAAGAACAGCAAAAAGAGCTTTAGAAGCAGTTAAAAGAGGCTATGCTTATGTAGTCCAAAATGAACGTGGGCGATATTTTTCAGAAGGTGAATGGGATATTTTAGGAGTTCCATTAACTGATGGTTATGACGCATTTACCTGGATGAAAAATCAATCTTGGTCTAACGGCAAAATAGGAACTTTTGGTTGTTCTTCTACTGCCGAATGGCAAATGGCTGTTGCTGCTTTAGATCACCCTTCTCATGTGGCAATGGTGCCTCAAGGTTATGGCGCTGGTGTTGGCAGGGTTGGCAAAATTAACGAACAAGGAAATTGGTATCGTGGCGGAGTTGAACAAATGTTATTTTTTTCCTGGTTATATGGTGTAGAGCATGATAAATTTAAACCACGTATTCCAGCTGGAGCAACTCAAGAAGATTTAATTAGAATTTCCAGATTTTACGATTTAGCACCTGAAAATCCGCCAATAGATATGGCTGAAGCACTTAACCATTTACCTATTCAGGATATATTAAAAAACATAAATGGTAAAAATGAAATTTTTGATAAAATGATACAACGTAAACCAAATGATCAAGCTTGGTTTAACGGAGGAATTTATCATGATGATATGGAAATTGGTGTTCCAAGTTTTTGGTTTGCTTCATGGTACGATGTATCTATAACTCCAAATCTAGCTTTATTTAATCATGTTAGAAATAATTCTAAAGATGCAAAAATTAGAGATAATCAATACTTAGTAATTGCACCAACATTGCATTGTGGTTATACCAGAGCAACCGAAAACACTATAGTTGGCGAACGCAGTGTTGGTGACGCAAGGCTGAACTACGACGAGCAAATTTATGATTGGTTTGATTTTTGGCTGAAAGGAGAACAGAACGATTTTAAAGAGAAAACACCAAGAGTACAATATTATACAATGGGAAGTAACAAGTGGCAAACATCAGAAACTTGGCCACCAGAAAAAGCTAAATTAACAACCTATTATCTAAACAGTAATGGAAAAGCTAATAGCTTTTTTGGAGATGGAAAATTAACAACCTCAAATGTAAATTCTGATAATCCAGATAGTTTCACCTACGATCCCTTGAACCCAGTGCCTTCTTATGGAGGTAATGTGTGTTGTACAGGAAATGCTATTAAAGGAGGCGCTTTCGATCAACAGCAAATGGAAACCAGAAATGATATTTTGGTTTACACCACAGATATTTTAGAAGAAGGTGTAGAAATTTCAGGTTTTATTGAATCTACATTATATGTGTCTTCAGATGCAAAAGACACCGATTTTACTATTAAACTTATCGATGTATATCCTGATGGGAAAGCATATAATTTAGATGAAACCATACAGCGTGTAAGATATCGTGAAGGTTATGATAAAGAAGTATTTATGGAGAAAAATAAGGTCTATAAAATAGATTTGACGCCCATGTCTACAAGTAATTACTTTAAAAAAGGGCATCGTATACGTATTGAAGTATCTAGTAGCAATTTCCCTCGTTTTGCTCGTAATTTGAATACTGGTGGTAATAACTATGATGAAAAAGAAAGTGTAATCGCGCATAACAAGATACATCATTCTTCAAAATACACATCACAAATAAGGCTTCCAATGATCTACAAATAAAATTATAATAAAAAATTACGCGTAATTTAGCTAAAAGTTCTAGAACATTAAAAACACTCTTCAAAAAAATTAAGACATCAATATGAATCACTTAACTTCTAAGATTGTTTTCCAGTCAAGATTTTGGATTCTTTTTATTTGTTTGAATTTCAATTTGTCTACGAATGCTCAGACTTTCATTAATTTTGAATCAGGAGCATTATTTACAAGTATTAATGATATTCGCATTGGTAATAATGGAACGTTATTTTCTCTGAAAAATGATTTTTCGACTCCAGTGATTCCATTTTTGAGATTGCGCGCTGGCTTTTTATTAAATGGGAAAAATCACTTTTCAATTCTTTATGCTCCTTTAAAAATAAAAGTAACTGGAACAATAGAAAAGAATATACTGTTTGACGGAAAATATTTTAAAGCTAACTTACCAACAGAAGCTGTTTATAAGTTTAATTCTTATCGCATCACCTATAATCGAAGAATCATAAGTAAAGTCAATTTTAAATTTGGTTTGGGTTTATCTGCAAAAATTAGAGATGCAGGAGTCTCGTTGAAGAATAGAGAACTTTTAAGAGAAAATTTTGGTATTGGTTTCGTTCCTCTTATCAACATATTAGCCAAATGGGATATATCTCAAAAAATGGGTGTTGATTTTTTGGGAGAAGGTATAATTGCAAGTAAAGGCAGAGCAATTGACCTTTCCTTATCTGGAAGATATTGTTTCACTAAAAACCTACAAGGAAATATTGGCTATAGACTGCTTGAAGGTGGAGCAGACGGAACTAATCGGTATAATTTTATTCAATTACATTTTATCTTTGTTAGTTTAAACTACTCATTTGATAAAAACAATAAAGAGCCCTAAGTGCTTTATTTTAGTGGTTTAATTTTTATTAGTAATGATTTTATTTTAACGTTTTACAACAAAACCTATGTCGCATTATATAGTTTTTCTTGCTTTTTTATGTTTCAATCTACAAAGTAAATCAAAATTTAAAATGCTTGCTTGCTAAGGCATGCGGGATATTCATTCGTTCTAAGTAATCCAATGTATCAAATGATACTCAAAAAATTTCTTCTTTAAAGATAGAATTTTACAACAACTACAATTAAAAAGGCCACCTCAAATTATGAGGTGACCTTCATGTACTTATTCTCTAATAAATATCTATTTATTAGAGAATAAACTCTGAGAAGTGTTTTTTTTTCTCTAAAGTAATAATCACAGATTGACCAGAAAATCCTTCGGTAGTTAAACTCGTGAATTTCATCATCGTTTTCTCATTCTCTGCAATGTCGTAAGTACCACTAAAATCAAAACATTGCGTCGTCATTTCTTGATCCGCATGTTCCAACCACTCATCCGGACCTTGTCAAGAAATAATGAATGAGCCTCCCTTGTTTGTAACTTGCCCATTTTAATGTAGTTTATTGTTTTGATTATTGAATTTCTGTTACAAATGTGACGTCTATGTCCGTTTCGCCTGGGGCACACGTTCCATCTTTAATGCCTGGCTGATGTTTCAGCACAATCTGCGTTGTACCATTTCCAACATTTCCAACCGTCCATTGGCTTTGCAAACCAACTTCGTACGTTCCATCTGTATCTGTTCGTATAATTGATACGTTTGCAAAAGAAGGAGTAAAACAGAAAAAGTGCTCATCATCTTCCGCTAAAACTTCATTCGAAATTGTATCAGCAGGACTTACTGTTTCATTCAGCAGAAGAATACTTGCGTTATAAATAGTATTATTCTGCAATCTGATAGTGTCGAAAACATCATAATTCAGGCCACCATCGCCATCTGGATCTCGGAACGTAGCAGTTACACTAGGTTGAACCCCTGCAGCATCAGTAAATTGAAGTGTTACTGTTGTAATTACCTCTGCTTCATTAGCAATTGGTTGTGGAACAGTGACAAGATCGTCATCTTTCTTACAACTACTCAAAGCTACAATGCATGCCAATCCTAAAAAGGAGATTGCTCTCATGTTTGTTTTTGTTTTTGTTTTCATGTTTGTTTTTGTTTTCATGTTTNTTTTTGTTTTCATGTTTGTTTTTGTTTAAAAAACGGATTACTCGTTATGTATTGATTTTGGTGTGAATAATGTAAAGGGAATCGTCGCCCTCACGGAAATATTTCTTCCCATTTCATCAGCGAAATACCGGAAGCGATTCATATAATCTCGATACCGGGTATTAAGAAGATTATTGGCGCTAATACCAAGGGAGATTCTATTCCCCTTGAGTGGAATATCAATACCTGCTGCGAAATTCAACACAGTATATCCTTCAGGCGGATTGGCGTAGTCACTATTCTCAGGAACCCGCGATTGTTTTAATACAGACGTTACCGAGAGCGAAACATAAGCGTTCTCTACTTTTTTTCCATCTTTAAAGTTATACTCCAGTGAATTTTCAAAACGATCCGAGGGCATCATTACCAAATATTGACGTGTTGTTTGGTTAAATGCACGTAAAATTGAGGCTTTCGAAATAACCTTTAACTCTTTGGTCAGAGCATAACTTAAGGTTAAGTCGAGCCCTCTCAGGTGAGCGTTCACTTGATCATTTACAAATGTTGGAAACGCACCTTTAATAGTAACTGTTGGGACCAAAGTGGGTTTCAAATAGATGAAGTCGTTAATGACATTGTAATACGCATCTAGTACTAAGGAAAGTCGCTTCCCTGAATATTCAATTGAAGCACTTACATTGACTGCCTTCTCTGTTACAAGAGTGGAATCTCCTATTTCTATTGATGCAGCACCGTGATGGAGTCCATTACTATACAATTCGTTAATGTTCGGAGGTCTCCAAGCAGTTCCTAAATTGGAACGAAGAATCAACTGTTTATTTACTTTGTAAATAGCTCCGAGAGTACTACTCATATTCATGTAATTCTGAGCAGGAGAAACAATAGCTCCATATTGCCACATGTAAACGCGTTGATAAATGTTGTCAAACCTTACACCACTTTCAATTTCTAGTTTTGATGACTTGGGCTTCCAGCTCTCGATCCAGAATATTCCAGCCCCTATTTTCTGGAAGTTGGGGATAAAAAACCGTCCTTCATACGTGTTTTCTTGGTAAGTCCCATTGATGCCTAGACTTCCCTTAAAGGAATTTATTCGAATATGTTCCCATAAAATTTCAGCCGCATGTGTGGTTAATTCAAATTGAAGAGCAGGTAGGTTTAAATTAGCAAGCGAATCATTCAATGGTGCATGCTTGTCGTATTCTAGGCGCTTGTTGTACTGTCTTGCATACGTCAACACTATTTTACCTTTCTTTCCAGTTCTAAGATATCCTTTGGTCTTAAACAATTCGTGCTCGATGTGTTGTCTCGGTCGATCAATATCATATGTGAAACCTGCTGATTCCAATGGTTCCTCTGCTTCAAAAGCTTGCTGAAGATCTGTGAGATTTCCGATGTGAGCAGCGGAAAAAATGCCAATATCTGTATTAAATTGACTGTAGAAAAAATCAATCCCATACCTCAGTTTATTGTAACCAAAAGCGGAGGAAAAATTATACTCCTTTGATCCAGTATTTTTTAAATAGTAATCAGGAGTTTTCGCATTACCTCCGCGCTTCACAGTCCCTTGAAGACGCCAACGAATCGCAGGGAATTTACTTGAATTCCCATCTAAGGTTGCCGATGCATTTCCTTGTAAGCCATTACTCAAACCTACTAAATTCAACTCCCCTCCTATACCTGGTGTTTTTCTTAGCTCTTTGGGGTTAACAAGCACGACTCCTCCGATCGCGTCGGGACCGTAACGAATGCTATTCGCTCCTTTGACAACTGCCAGCTCACCGGCAATAAAAGGATCGATTTCTGGTGCATGTTCATTTCCCCATTGCTGACCTTCCTGTCTTACACCATTGTTCAAAATGAGAATTCTATTACTATGAAGGCCATGAATCACTGGTTTCGAGATGTTGTTTCCTGTTGATAGTTTCCTTACACCATTTATCCTTGTTAAACCTTCCCCTAGCGAAAGTCCTTTTGTCTCATTTTTGTCTTTTTCTGATAGTTTTCTTGTTCCTAAAGAAATCTCGTTAATCGTTTTCTTTGCGAGTACATTAACAACATCAAAATCAACATGATGTTCTGGGTAGAAATTTTGTTTTGTATTTCCTCGAATTGTTATCGTTTTTTTTACGGCATCACACCCAACATGCTTGCAATAGAATTCATAAGTTCCTGAACACAATTCTGGAAATACAAAATATCCCGAAGAATCGGCAAATACTCCTCTTCTTGGTTTTATGATGTATACCTTAGAATCTGATAATGGTAAACGATCGTGCTCATCAATCACATAACCTGATAACTGATAAGAACATGAGTCCTGAGCTATCAAAGGAAAAATCGATAATGTTACAATAAGAAAAACAATGAATTTCATTGATTTTAGCATAATATGAGTCTAAAAATGTTAGAAGTAATTTGAAAGTTGATTTGAAACCAACGAATGTTATTCATTACAACGATAATACAATCAAGAAAAATTTGTAAATCTATATCTGTTCTTTTTCATTAGAACAAGAGGGAAATCAAAACAACCTATTATATTAAACTAATAAAAGTGTTGATATTACAAAAGTCTTACCGAAAGGTAATGATGCCAGAACTATGCGATTGGGGGAGCTCGACCTGAGGTGCTTTTTATGAGATGATCATCAATGGATACCTCTAAATTGATTGAAACAGAAGACTGCTCGAGAAAACTAAATACGCGAATTTGATCGCCGAAAGTGTATGCTTGGTTGTTTAACGATTGCTGGATTTTACAAATGCTACACTCATTTTCTTCTGAATCATGGTGTATATCGTCAATATATTCATTGTCGGCATACATTGAATTGATATCATGCCCAACCTCCGTTAACTGATTTTCATGAGAATGGAGTAAACTCAATGGGGTAATTTGAATTACCAAACAAAGTAATAATACTACTGAAATATATTTAGAAAATAAACGTTTCACGACTGTAAATCTACAACATTTAAAGTTAATAAAACTTTTTCCGCTGAAAAAATGGTGAAACTTCTCTATTGGAAATATAAGTACTCTTTCAATTGTTTGCCTAACTAAACTCTAATCCACTTATAATTTCACGGCACAAACCAACACTCTCAGCAATAAAAAATTTGAGCTTGTCTCGTTTTTTTTTATTGATACTTCCCCTTCTTGTATGGCGCCACAAAGAACATACAATTTTTTCTTTCTGTGCTATAAAATCAATTTAACGCCAAATGCATATATCAAATTTCCAGTTATAAGTAATTAGAAATACAGAGTGCTGAGATTAAAATCAAAAAAATATCATTTTGTTTTAGAATAATTAAAAAACTAATTGTAATTTTGTCCCCGAAATGAGAAAAATGAATATTATTCCATCAATTATTATGTTCGCAGCAATTAGCTACGGGCACTAGGATGGTATATTTTAAAAATATAGATTAAAGCCATCCATTAGGATGGCTTTTTTTTTGATTAAAACTTTTATAATGCAGCAATTAGTACAAAATATTATTATCACAGTCATTATTATTTCTTCTCCAATGGAGTGAGACTGGGACGATATTATATAAACGTTTAGCCCTTCTCACACCGAGAGGGGCTTTTTTTTTGAATTTTTATTAAAACAATGAATATGTATTACAATGAAACAACAACCATCTTTCTCGATGGTAAATGGATGAAAGCGAAAGATGCTACGACTGACTTATATTCTCAAACTCTCCATTATGGCGCAGGTGTTTTTGAAGGTATACGTTCTTATGAAACTG
>JGI20159J14440_10003222_pt1 | contig 10633 bp, 8 predicted proteins | sample COG_09_FD_14440 | JGI IMG/M metagenome (IMG submission 14440) | reverse complement strand
TACGTTCGAATGGCCCATGTGGCAGGGTGCGGGTCTGCCTGTCTGTTGGGTCATTTTCCTCAATCCGGCTGACATGGATCAGCGCGCCAATGCTGGCCGCAAAGCCGGGGCCGCTGCTATCCTCGTCAAGACCGGCAATGCCGATAGGTTGGCCAAGCCCAACCGATTTCTTTACCTGTTTGGCAAATAGATCAGCAAGGCCGGTAAGCTGGCTGGCACCACCGGTCAGCACATAACGGCTGCCCACGGTATGTTCCATGCGGGCGCGTTCCATGCGGCCATGCAATAATTCCAGAATTTCTTCGATGCGCGGCCGGATAATTGCGCTTAACAAGTTACGTTCAATGGTTTGACCGGCGACTTCCGTGGTCGTGCCGAGCGTGGGAATGGTGATATTGTCACTTCGGCCAAGCCGAACGACTTCACGAAGTGAATCTGGGGCAACGCCGGTGATGTCGGTTGGTAAGACCGATCCGTCAATAGCTTTTAGCCTTTCAGCATCGGCAAGCGGGGTTGATAGAATGCGGGCAATATCGGTGGTGACGCGGTTGCCACCAATTTTGATCGTGTCGACATAAACAAGCTTGCTTTCCATAAAGATGGCAATTGACGTTGTGCCGCCACCCATATCGACAATAACACTGCCAAGATCGCGTTCTTCGGCACTAAGACAGGCAAGACCACTTGCATAGGCTGAATGCAGAAACCGGTCGGTTTCAAGATGGTTTAACGCTAGGGCTTCACGCAAATTGGCAAGCGAGGTGCGAAGGCCGCAAACAAGCGTGTAATCAACCGAAAGATTGGTGCCGCGCATGCCACGGGGGTCGGCAATGCCGCGCACATCGTCAAGCCCATATTGCAGGGTTTGAAGATGCATCGGCTGATAATTTTCTGGAATATTACCATTGTCACCGCGCGCCATTAGCCGGTCGATGTCACGCCGCCGAACCACCGCATCACTTAGCCTGACCGATTTTTTGAAGATGCTGGAAAATGGCGTACCGCCTGGGGCAACAACCGTGACTGATGTAACCGAAATACCGGCATCGCGCTCTGCCGCTTGAACGGTTTTGCCAATCACCGTGCTTAGCGCCACTAATTTGCTGACCTCGCCGCTGCGGATGCCAGCGGATGCGTGTGTTCCATGACCAAGAAGCCGCACCCCGCCCGCGCCGTTGGCCTCGCCAATCATGCAGCAGATCTTTGATGATCCGATATCCAGAACGGCAAAGGGACGTCGTGCAATGGCTTTGGTTTTGCTAAGGATCATGTTTTGCTTCCCCTTCCTCTTACCGGAATATTCGGCTCGACAATCAATTGTTGAGGTATGCGCATATCAATCACGGCCAGATCGCGATGGGTGATGGCTTTCTTGCGATCAATCATGGCAAGACGCGACCATGCTGATACAGGATCAATTTCGGGAAGCCGCACTTCCATGCCGTTTTTCAAATGAACATCCCAGCGCCGCTTTGACCGATAGCTTACCGCCCATACTTCGCTGAATAATTCTGGTTCGGTTTTCAAAATCGACAAAATGGCGGCAGCATGCGGTGCGGCGCTGTCACCGGCAACAACCGTCAGATGGGTGAATTGGCTTGGATCAGCGCCGTCAATAATGGCACCGCTTCGATCAATCAATTTATGTTTGTCCTTGTTTTGCAACAGGGCGATCGGCACGCGCTCGCGAAGGGTGATATGGATTGTGCCAGGAAGACGACGCTCAATAATGGCATCCTCAACCCAGCCAATCTGGCTGATATTGCGATGTAGATTTTGCAGATCAATGCCAAAGATTGGCGCACCGATTTGCAAATTCAACGCTGTCAACAGGCGCGATTGCGGCGTATGGGCGCGGCCACGAACCTGAATATCGGTCAACACCAATCCGGCATTCCCACTCATTGTCAAAAGATCATTGATCAGCTTTTCACGATCGAGCATCGCCATACCAATCGTGCTTGCTGTTGCAATGGCGAAAAGTGATAAAAAGCCAATCTTGATCTTGCGCCACAAGCTGATCTGCGGCGACAAGCTGTGCGGCTGGGATTGTGGTTTGATCCATCCAATCAGTCGTCGCATTGTGCAATCTCCAATAGATGATTCACCAGCTCTTCACCTGACATGCCGACAAAGCGTGCCTGTTCAGGCACAAGCGATGTTGCGGTCATGCCGGGCTGGGTATTTACCTCAAGCATGAAGAGCTGGTCATTTTTGTCGTCCCAGCGATAATCGGCGCGGATGATCCCACGGCAACCAAGCTGGCGATAGGCATGTTCGGCCCAAAGACAGGCTTTTAGGCTTACCGGCTCGGGGATGTCGGCAGGCAGAATATGTTTTGATCCGCCAACGGCATATTTTGCGTCAAAATCGTAAAATTCGCGCTCGGAAGTGATTTCGGTCACGCAAAGTGCGGTGCCATCAAGAACTGAAACGGTTAATTCGCGTCCGGGAATATAAGGCTCGCAGATCAGTTGCGTATGCGCAGGCCATGTGTTGCGGGCAGGTGGGCGTGCTTTGTCATCGGGCACAATCACCACGCCAAAACTCGACCCATCATTGCGCGGTTTGATCACATGGGCGCCGGTGCTGTCTTCAGGATAGACATGGCTATCTTCGATCAAGGCCAATGTTGGTGGCACCATAATACCGGCACCGGCAAGCAGCGTTTTCGCCAACAGCTTGTCCATTGCAATGGCAGATGCGGTCAGGCCGCTATGGGTATAGGGGATATTCATTATATTTAGCAGACCTTGAATATTGCCATCCTCGCCAATCTGCCCATGAAGCGCATTAAAGGCGCGCGCGGGGTTTATCTCTTTCAGTTTGGCAGCAATGTCGCGGTCAACCTCAACCTCAATAGCATCCCAGCCAGCATTGCGTGCCGCTTGCCCGCAAAAGCTTGCCGAAACGCGGCTCACAGCGGCTTCAGATGTCCATCCGCCCATCAAAACGGCGACGCGGTCACGATTATCGGTCATTCGGTTGCCCCCTCGGTCTGNTTGCGTCCAATCCGGCGAATCTCCCACCTTAGTGACGGCCCGCCACCGGCAAGGACGCGTCCGCGAACGGTCTCGCCAAGCGTTTCGATATCTTCAGCTGTGGCGGTGCCCGTATTAATCAGGAAATTGCAATGTTTCTCCGACACTTGCGCGCCGCCAATGCGAAGCCCGCGACAGCCTGCCTTTTCGATTTCCTGCCATGCTTTGCCGCCATCAGGATTGGCAAAAGTACTGCCGCCGGTGCGGACGCCGCGTGGTTGAGCCTCGCCGCGACTGGCAATGATGTCTTTCATCCGCGCCTTGATGACAGCCGGATCACCGTCATGCCCCTGTAATTCGGCAGAGGTGAAAATCCAATCGGCTGGCGCGTCGCTATGGCGATAGGCCATGCCCATTGCTGTTGGTGTGGCGGTGACAGGCTTGCCGTCACGGTCGAACCCATGCGCAAGGCGTGTCACATCTTTAAATTCGCTTCCATAGGCACCAGCATTCATTCGCAGGCCGCCACCAATCGTTCCCGGAATTCCAATCAAAAATTCCAGACCGCCAATGCCAGCCTTTTGCGCATAGCGGGCAACATCGGCATCAGTTGCGCCGGTTTGGGCAATGATGCGCGTGCCGTCATGGTGGATTGCGTTCAGATGGGTGCCAAGCTTGATCACAACACCAGCAACGCCCCCGTCACGAACCAGCAAATTCGATCCTGCGCCAACGGCAGTTAGGGGAATATCATGCGGGCAGCCAGCCAGAAAAGCCGCAAGATCATTTTCATCCAGCGGGCTGAATAGAATATCGGCAGGCCCGCCAACGCCAAACCAAGTATGGCGCGCCATTAGGTCATTTGGCGTATAACTGCCGCGCACATCTGGAAGCCGGTCAAGGATCGAGGTCATGCGCTCTCTCCTGCCAGTTTATCCAATTCATGCGGCAAAGTGGCGGCCCATGCGGTGATATCACCAGCGCCAAGACACATCACCACATCGCCCGATGAGGTTCGGGCGGCAATTTCGGCGGCCAGCTTGTCCGGCCCGTCAAGGCCGGTTGCGGCTTTATGGCCATGGTCGCGTAATCCGGCAACCAAGGCAGCCTTGTCGGCGCCCTCGATCGGGGCCTCGCCAGCGGCATAGATATCGGCCACCAAGACTTCGTCAGCATCATTGAAACAGCTACAGAAATCGGCGAATAGATCGGCAAGGCGGCTATAGCGGTGTGGTTGAACAACGGCGACCAGCTTGTGATTGCCGCAAAGCATTCTTCCCGCTTTCAATGCGGCTTTTATTTCAACCGGATGATGGCCGTAATCGTCAATGATGGTGACACCATTGCTGACGCCCTTGGTTTCAAATCTGCGACCAACCCCGCCAAATGCGGCCAATGCGCCAAGAATGCGAGATGCGTCGATATTCATTTCCAGCGCGACGCCAATGGCAGCAAGGCAATTTTGCACATTATGATCGCCAAGCATCGGAAACCGTACATTCTGCAGCGCGGCACTATCGCCCTGAATGCGGTCTGATAGCTGTACATCAAACAGCATGGCGCCCTGATCAACGCGAAGATTGATTGCCCGCACATCGGCATTGGCGCTCATGCCATAGGTGATAATCCGGCGATCTTTGATGCCTGACAATAATCGCTGAACCGATGGGTGATCGATACATAGGGTGGCAAAGCCGTAAAAGGGAATCGAGGCAACGAAATTTAAAAAGGCGGCTTCCAACGCTTCGAAACTGCCATGATGATCAAGATGTTCAGGATCTATATTGGTGACCACGGCAACGGTTGGTTTCAGCTTGGCAAATGATCCGTCGCTTTCATCGGCTTCGACCACCATCCAGCTGCCTTTGCCAAGACGCGCATTACTGCCCCATCCAGTGATGATGCCGCCATTGATAACGGTCGGGTCAATTTCGGCGCTGTTTAACAAGGTGGCAACAAGGCTGGTCGTTGTGGTTTTGCCATGCGTTCCGGCAACCGCGATAGACCAGCGAAGCCGCATCAATTCGCCAAGCATTTCGGCGCGATGCACGATTGGCAGGAATTTGGCGCGTGCGGCAACAACTTCTGGATTGTCAGGCTTGATTGCGGTTGAAATCACCACCAATGCCGCATTATCGATATTTTCCGCAGCTTGGCCGGTGATAACGGGAATGCCCTTGTCGCGTAGCCGTCTGACATTGGCATTGTCAGACATATCACTTCCCTGAACAGCATAGCCAAGCTCGAACAGAATCTCGGCGATCCCGCTCATGCCAATACCGCCGATACCGGTGAAATGCATGGTGCCGATGGATAGTGGCAATTCACTCATGCGACAGCTCCTAGATGTGGTGCGTTTCGTTTGGTGATCAGCCCCTCGGCAAGATCGGCGATGTCACTGGCGGCTTGCGGGCTTGCCAAGGCGGTGGCATTAGCGGCCATTTTGCCAAGCTCGGCGGGGGCTTCAAATAGCTGCATGATGCGTGTTGCCAGAAAGGCAGGGCTGACTGTGGCTTCGTCAAGGCAGTAACCGCCGCCAGCCTGTTCCATTTGTAGGGCATTGGCCTTTTGGTGGTCATCCATTGCGCTTGGCAAAGGCAGCATCAATGAGGCGCGGCCAGTTGCGGCAAGTTCGGCGATTGATGACGCCCCTGACCGGCTGATAACAAGATCACTTTTGGCCAATAGATTAGGCATATTGGTGAAAAATGGTTTGATCGATGCGCTGATGCCCAAGGCCCGATAGCGCGCTTTTAGATTATCAATCTGTTCGGGGCGGGCTTGCTGATAGATTTTGATATTTGCGCGTAATGGCGTGTCAATCATCGCAAGCGCATCCGGCACAAGTGTGCCAAGAATGGTTGCGCCCTGTGACCCGCCAAGAACGCTAAGAACAAGCTTGTCACCAGCACAGTTTGGCCGACCTTTGGCAAAAAATGCGGTGCGAACCGGCATGCCGGTAATATGGGTTTTAACGCCGTTTGGCAGATTTTTTGTTTGCGGCCAGCTAAGCGCGATTAGCCGCGCACGGGCGGCAAGGGCGTGATTGGCGCGTCCAAGATAGGCGTTTTGTTCATGTACCATTACCGGCACACCGAAAAGACGAGCGATCAAAAGCGGCGCAAATGATGGATAGCCCCCAAAGCCGATCATCACCATTGGCGGACGAAGCCCAATATGCCATAGGCAGGATAACGTTCCCATGCCAAGTTTGGTAAGCGCCATGATTCGGCGCAAAATGCCCGACTGGAACGGTGAGGCGGCGCTGATCACATGAAGGCGAACGGGCAGTTTTTCGATACTGGCCAAAAGCGCCGCGCCGCGCCTGTCGGTAAACAGACAGGTCTGGTAGCCTCTCGCATTCATGGCTTCGGCAACGGCAAGCGCCGGAAAAATATGGCCGCCTGTGCCACCTGCTGCAAGATAGATAATGCCCGCGCTCATGACCGGCCTCCATCGGCAAAGTGATCGACGGTGGTGCGTTTGCGGGTCAAGGCAAGGATCAGCCCCATGGTCAGGCTGCTTGCCAACAATGATGAACCGCCATAGCTGATAAATGGTAAGGTCATGCCCTTGGTCGGGATCAGATTGACCGATGATGCCATATGAATGCTGGCCTGAACGCCAAATTGCATGACCAGACTGGCCGTGGCGATCAGGCAGAACAGCCCTTCACCCGATAGGGCGCGGGCAAAACCGCGGATGATCACAAATCCATATAGCCCCAACAACGCCAGACAAGCGATGGCGCCATATTCCTCGGCAGCAACGGCAAAGATGAAATCGGAATGGGCATCCGGCAGATGCAGCTTGACCACACCATCACCCGGCCCAACGCCAAAATAGCCGCCTTCGGCAAAGCTTTCTTTAGCGCGTTCAACCTGCCATGAACCGCCTTCAAAGAATTTATCAACACGAAGCTGAACATGCGTCAGGTTCAAATAGGCAAGATAGAATCCAACCGGTGCTAGACCGGCGGCACCAATGACAAACAGCATCGGCATGCCCGCAAGGAACATCTGAAAGCCCCATGTCATCAAGATCAAAGCCGTCATGCCGATATCGGGCTGTGCCACAAGGATGCCAACAATGATCGCTGCCAGACCCGATGCATAGGCCCAGCCCGGGAAATCTTGCCCCTCGCGCCAAAGCGTCAGCAACCACGCCGATACAATGGCAAATAAAGGTTTGGCTAGTTCAGATGGCTGTAACGTCAGGCCCGCAACCGATATCCATCTTGTTGCGCCCTTGATTTCACTGCCGGCAACAATGGCGAGGATCATCAATCCGATCACCAGAATAAGCCCGACAAGCGACAGGGCGCGAATGGGGCGCGGCTCGAGCATCGAAACCGACAGCATGATCAGCAACGCCGGTGCCAAATAGATAAGCTGGCGCAAAATGAAATGCTGTGATGATAGATTGATCAGGCTGGCCACGGCAGGGCTGGCCGCCATTACCAATATCATGCCAAGAGTCATCAACAGCAAGGCACTCGCCAAAAGCCATTTATCAACAGTCCACCACCAGATGCCAACAAGCGAACGATCGGTACGATCAAGCATGATTGCCTCCTGATGTGGGGGCGCAAAGATTTTGGGCAAGGGCGGCAAAGGCATCGCCGCGGGCGCCAAAGCTGGTAAATTGATCAAATGACGCCGCGGCCGGTGCCAAAAGAATGGTGCCGCCGTCAGGTGCCGCGCTGGCATCATCAAATGCGGCGCGTGTTGCTTTTTCCAGATCACCGCAAATGGCGGCTGGGCATTGTCCATCGAGGCTTTCGGCAAATTCTGCTGCTGCCGCACCAATCAGATAGGCTTTTTTGACAGCGCTAAGATATTGCATTGCCGGTGCCAGCCCATCCTGTTTGGCAAGACCGCCAGCCACCCAATAAATATCATCAAAGGCTGACAATGCCTTGGCCGCGGCAACGCCGTTGGTGGCTTTTGAGTCATTTACGAACTGGATTTTACCACAGCGGGCAACGGTTTGCAGGCGATGCGGCAGGCTGGCATAGCTTTTGACACCGCGATTGATCACCTCGATATTAAGCCCCAGCGCCGCAAGCGCAAAGGCAGCTGCGGCGGCGTTTTCGGCATTATGCAAGCCGGCAAGTGATGCCGAATGACGCTGCGCGTCAGGGGCGTCATCAGGGTTGGCAATTATGGTTTTGATTCCGCGTTTACGGGTTGCGGCGGCTAGGGTTTTCACATGGTCATCACCATTCCCGATAATCGCAAGACAATCTGCCCCAAGCCGGTCAAGAACGACGGCCTTGGCGGCGATATAGCCGTTCATGCCGCCATGCCGGTCAAGGTGATCGGGGCTGATATTCAGCAGGATCGAAATATCGGGTGCCAGTGATGGGGTTGTTTCCAGCTGATACGAGGATAGCTCAAGCACAAGAACGCCATCTTTGCCCGGGTCATCAAGCGAGCAGGCTGGATCACCAAGATTGCCACCAATCGCATGAGCGCGTCCGGCAGTTGCAAGGCAATGGCCAATCAGCGCTGTTGTCGTTGATTTGCCGTTGGTGCCAGTCACCACGACAAGCTGGGCTTGCGGTTTTGCCCGTAAGGCGAGTTCAACTTCGCTGATCACTTCAATTTCAAGGCTATTGGCATGGGCAGCCGCAGGATGCGGTGTTGGATGAAGATGCGGGATGCCCGGGCTGATCACCATCGCCGCCATGTTCTGCCAGGGCCAGTCGCGCCAATCGGTCATTTGAATTGCGGGAAGATCTTGCTGGTTTTTGCCATCATCAAAGGCAACGACATGCGCACCGGCTGCCTGCAATGCGGCAACTGCGGCAACGCCAGATCCGCCAAGGCCTAAGACCCCGACTGTCTGTCCGTTCATGTCATCTGGAACCAGCATTCAGATCATTCCCCTAACGCAGCTTTAGCGATGACAGGCCAGCCACAGCCAGCACCACCGCAATAATCCAGAAACGAATGACGATTGTTGGTTCGGCCCACCCTTTTTTCTCAAAATGATGATGCAGCGGCGCCATCAGGAAAATCCGCTTGCCAGTCAATTTGAAAGACGCCACCTGCAAGATAACCGACAGGGTTTCAACAACGAACAGACCGCCAGTAATGGCCAGCACCAGCTCGTGACGTGTTGCCACTGCGATCGCCCCCAAAGTGCCGCCAAGAGCAAGCGATCCGGTATCGCCCATAAATACGCGCGCAGGCGGGGCGTTAAACCATAAAAAGCCAAGACCGGCGCCAATCAACGCGCCGCACATCACTGCCAGATCACCTGTGCCGGGAACAAAATTGATTTGAAGATAGGTGGCAAAATTATAATTTCCGGCAAGATAGGCGATCAACGCAAAACACCCCGCGACGATCATCACTGGAACAATGGCAAGCCCGTCCAGACCATCGGTTAGATTCACCGCATTTGACGCGCCGACGATAACCATCATCGCAAAAGGTACATAAAATATCCCCATCGCCAGCAGCGTGTCTTTGAAAAATGGTACGGCAACACCATAGCGAAGCTGTTCTGGTGATAATTCGATGAAAATCAATGTGGCGAAAAAGGCGATGACAAGCTGCAACAGCATTTTCATGCGTGCCGACATGCCATTATGCGATCGTTTGCGCAATTTCATCCAATCATCAAGGCTGCCAATGGCGCCAAAGCTGAGCGAGATCAAAAGAACTGGCCATAAATAGGGGTTGGATAGCGGCATCCATAAAAGCGTTGAAACGGCAAAGGCAATCAGGATCAGCAGCCCACCCATTGTTGGCGTGCCAATTTTGGTAAGAAGATGTGATTGTGGCCCGTCATCACGGATCGGCTGGCCTTCGGCCTGATGCGTTTTGAGCCAGCGGATAAAGGCAGGCCCGCAGATCAGGGCAATCAACAGGGCAGTGATCGTCGCCCCACCTGTTCGAAAGGTGATATAGCGGAACAGGTTAAAGGGCTGAAACTGATCGGATAAAGGAACAAGCAGGTCAGGCAGCATGGCTGTTCCCCCCATTTTGTGATGATGCCCCAGTGGATGATTCAGCATCAAAATTGGCAAGAATAGCATCGCGAACACGCCATGATCCCGACCCAAGTGACCCTTTGACAAAGATGATGTCACCATCTTCAACGGCATCTTCAAGATTTTGCACCGCAGCTGCCGTATCTGGCGCGGCGATGGCGGCAATGGCATCATCCAATCCATCAAGCGCATCATGCATGGCCGATCCCAAGGCAATGACAAGCCGCGGCGATAAGCCATTGATTTTTGACATCAGCGCGGCATGTTCGGTTGCAGTGGCATCGCCCAATTCGCGCATTTCGCTTAGAATCATGATTGTTGGCGGAGTTGCTGTCATGCTGGCAAAGGCGGCGGCCATTGATGCTGGGCTGGCATTATAGCTGTCATCAATCAGCGTGATCTTGCAATCGTGATAGCGGCCAGATAAACGCCCGCCGCGCCCTTTTGGTATCGGACAGCTGGCAAGCCTTGCCGCAGCTTCATCGACCGGCAAGCCAAGCGCGTCGATGCAGGCCAGAACGCCAAGCGCATTTTGCGCCCAATGGGTGCCATGCATCTGCATTTCAAAGCGCAATTCATGCCCCGCGATTTCGGCATGAACAGTCATGCCATCTTCATGCTGGCGTGCCTCAAGAAGACAGAATTCGGC
>JGI20159J14440_10003210_pt1 | contig 10666 bp, 6 predicted proteins | sample COG_09_FD_14440 | JGI IMG/M metagenome (IMG submission 14440) | reverse complement strand
CCTCGACGCATATTTGAGAGTAAAGGATGTCGGGCAGGCGCTCGATTACGATGGTATCGTCAAAGAATATAAATTCAAATAGATACGCGTGTCGCAATGCGCGATTGGCGCAAAGAATATTTTGTTTCGCGCATTCGCGGAAAAATATTTGCGCGTGCGCATTGAAGTACGCGAGATTATATAATGTAGCCACACCTATATAGATTATTATAGTTCTCTAACAATTACATGTATTTAGTCTATCTTTATAGTATCTATCGTCAATAATTCATCTCCGTTATGAAGGACTTCGTCTCCACTCGCCCACAGATCTTCGATATCATAATACCTGCGCGCTCGATCGCTGAGAACGTGAACGACACAGCTCCCGCAATCGACGGCGTTCCATTCCTCGTCGCCACCACCACTCATATCTGCTTTCGCACCCTCGATGTACGGTTTAACTTTGCTGGTAAACGTAGTTGCATTTTTTGCGACGCGTTTTTTATATTCAAACATCACCGCATGCGATAAATCAGATATGTGTCTAGGGGATTTCCCTGTACACAATATCAACCAATCCGCCCAGGAGCACTTTTCGCGAATCCGAATGGCCATAACATCTTTCCCGCGTGCCTTTACTAATATTTCAACTATTTCATCCGGCGTGAACAAATCTGGGTAGTCCATGCGATCAGTCGCATCGCTTACGTGTTTGACATCTGCCTCTTGAGAAGAAGAAGAAGAAGGAGAAGAAGAAGAAGAAGGAGAAGAAGAAGAGGGAGTCGACGCTTTACCTGTCAGTCTGTCTACATACTCCTTCGCTCTGTGCTGCGATCCAATTGCCCAGCCACCCGTGCGAATACGATTTACCTCTACATCGCCGGTTTCATTATCTTCGCTTAAAATATCGGCGAGAAGCTTTGCGTCGTTCGTGCCTCGCACGACTTTTAAAGCTGCTAGGTATTGGCTCCAAATTAAAGCGGCCAATTCTCCTTTTGTAGTCGCGAGATCCTTCCCTTTCACCGCTGGTTTCCTCCAATGTTCCGTCAACCAGTACAAAAAGTTGAGTCGCTTCTGNCCGATTCGAAAAGCATCGACGCTTCTTTTCGGTTGTTTTGGTGAAGGTCGAATCCAGATTTCCATTTCTTCCGCAACGTTTTCGAGAAGCTCTCGAGGGACCAAAAGTAGCAGCGACTTTGTGAGTTGCCTCCTGGTCGATTCGGACCTTGAACCACCTGGGTAGTGTTCTCTCGCTTCAAGTAAAAGCGCCTCAAATAAGTGCGCGTACGGCATAGACGCAGGAAAGAGCGCGTTCCTCTTTTCAGTCTGAACTTTTCCTTCCATCTCCCGTGTCGCCTTTTCGCTCTTCTTTGTCGCTTCCGTTTTCTTTGCTCTCGTCTTTGTCGACCCTGTGACTTCAACTTCCCCCTCTTCACCGACTTGATCAAACTCTCTGAGCACGAAATCTTCGTCGTCGGTTGGCACCTTTTTCAAAACCGATAAAAATTTATCCGCTTCAGCTTTTTCTTCTTCCGTCGGCGGGGATAGGTTCAACACGCTTCCGAGTTCTGGGTTGAGTTGAGCGAGCGCGTGCATCGGTATAGGCCAAACCAATTTACTCGTCACTTTCACTCCAGCGTATTCCGTCGCGTTCCCTCTGTACACTTTATCACCCCAATCCAAGTTCAAATCTACCACCCTCGCACGCTTCTGCTGCTCTATTTCGTACTTTGTTTTCGTCTTTGTCGTTGCTTTTGTTTTCCTCCGTTGGAACTCTTTCTTCTTTTTCGTTGTTGTTGTTGTTGTTGGTTTTTCTTCCACTTCTTCTTGTATGGATGATATATTTGATGATGATGATGCCGAGGACGAATAATAATAACTCGCGTGACAGAATAGACTATTCGTCGTCGTCGCGTTTTGACTACTCCTTCTTTTTCTGAGAAGAAGATGATCAAAATTGGTGGATGTGATGGATGTGGTGGTGCTCGTGGTGAAGAATAAACGCGCGCATTTTCGTCGCATCCAAAACATCTCTTTTTGCGCAAACAAAGACGACGGATGTGACTCAAAGAAGAGAGAGTTTTTAATGAAGTCACATTTTCGATTGATTTTTTGGAAAGAGGAGAGATTTTTAACAGTTCTTCTTCTTCTTCTCGTTTTGACTCTCTCTTCATTTTTTCCTTCAACGTCGCTCACTTTTGGGCGTCGGTGTCTCATCGACTGTAGTGTTAGTATCAAAAAAGTTGAGGAGATTGATACGTCAATATCATCATCATGGCGAAGTCATCACCCTCACTTTTCGTCGCCCTTGGAAGTCGATGGGGAAAACCCGTCGAAGAAGTAGACAAAAAAGATTCGTCGTCGGCGTATTCGCCGCCGATCGAAGAAAAAGAAAACGGTGATGAAAACAACAAGAATGATGATGATGATGTGACTCCTGCGAAGAAGACAACGACGACCGAAGAAGACGCGAACGACAACAACAACAACACTAAAACAACAACAACAGCAAGTTCGGAGAAGAAGCGGGGAAAGCGTAAAAGTCGATGGGAAACCGCAAACGAGGAGGAAGAGAAGGCGACGAGAGGAGAAGCGACTGCAAACGAAGCAACACCTAATGACACGAATTACGTCGCAGTGAAACGCAACGCACCGTTGCCAGGAACGATCGTTATATCCGGAGGCTTACGCGTTCAGATTCCCGCCGCTCTGTTGGGTGTACGTTCCATGCCGAAAAATGCTCGAGTAGATCCAGAGTTGGAAGTCATGTTCAAAGACTTAGAAACTTGCAACCGAAACTGCTTGATTGGCGCACCGTTCTCCGAGAAGGAATTTCTCGATAAACGGGACGTGTTGAAAACGAAAAACAGCAAACACTTTCCGAAAGAAGTGGAAGAGAACATGACGAAACCGAAAGACGACGCACCGCCGGTGTATGACTTGCATGGTCACAGAGTGAGTTCGAAATCTGAAGTGAATCGAGACAAATACGAAGAAAAGCGTGGACGCTTAATCGAAGAAATCGCTCGCAGGTGCCCTCAGTTCACACCACCAGCGGATTATCTTCCCTCCAGAAAACGAAGAAAGATTTACATCCCAGTTGAAGAACACCCCGGATATAACTTTTTCGGGTTGATTATTGGTCCACGCGGGAACACTCAGAAAAAAATGCAAATGGAAACCAATACGAAAATCGTGGTCCGCGGAAGAGGTGCCGCGAAAGAAGGCTCGGGGAAGCAAGACGTATCCGTAGACGAACCTTTACACGTTTTAGTCGAAGGCGATACTATGGTTGATATTGATCGAGCCTGCGAGATGATTGAAAAGTTACTCGTCCCTGTCGATGAAAACATGAACGAACACAAACGAGAGCAGTTGAGACAACTCGCGATTATGAACGGTACGCTCAGAGAAGTCGACGAGCAGGAGTTAAGATTGCAGCAAGAAGAAGAGAACGCACTTTTGTATCAGTTGCCGGATCATATTAAATCCAAAACGGACGAGATGTACAGGAAAGATATAGAAAGAGTTCACGGCACTGGAAACGGTTTAGAAGACAAATACTCAGATTTCTTGTCCGAAATCGGCGTCGACCCGAGCTCTCTCGGAGGAAAAGCTGGCGTGAGTTACGCGGTTGGAGGAGTAGATCAATACAACCCCTTGAATGCTAAAATTTCTGGTTTAGGTGCCGGCGCAAGAGCTGCACCGGCATCATCCGTTGGAGTGGGCGCAGGTGCAGCACAAGCTGGCGCGGCGCCGTTCAGTGGTGGCGGCAACAATCCGGACGATAAAAACAAGCTATACGTGGCGAATTTACCGCCGCACGTGACGAATGAACAATTGCGTCCGATTTTTGAAAAATTCGGCCGCGTTACGGCGTGTGACGTTGTTCCAGACCGCGATAAACAATTATCGTGCAAAGGATTTGCGTTCGTAACATTCGCTACCGAGGTGGAGGCTCGATCGGCAATTCCGCATACGAACGGCATGACTATCGAAGGACGAGTGGTAGAAACGCGCATTAAAAACGAGCCGAAAGTCCCGATTCACAACGCGTCTGGAGGTGATAGCGCGCAGGAAGACGTAAACGAAGAGGCAAAACTCTACGTGGCAAACTTACCATCGCATTACGAAGAGGAGGATTTGAAAACGCTGTTTAGCCCATACGGTTTAGTGCAAAGTGTGAAATTAGTCTTGGACCACACGACAGGTCTCTCCAAAGGGTACGGCTTTGTGCAAATGATGGATCAAGAGCAAGCGATGTCTGCGGTTGTAGCTGTCCACGGTAACATGGTCGAAGGGTGCACGAAACCTCTGGTTGTAAACATTGCCAACGATAAAAAACGAGGAGTCCTTGGCAATGGTTACGGCGCGCCGATGATGCCGATGATGGATGCCGCCACTGCTGCGTATTATTATCAACAACAGCAAATGGCAATGTACGGCTATCAACAGTACGAACAGCAATACGTCGTTCCTGAGGGCATTCAAGTGGGGGATATGAATTCTGCACCGGCGCCTCCTCCTCCGCCAGAAATTCCCGTACCTCCTCCGCCAGAAATTCCCGTACCTCCTCCGCCCGACCAAAGCGTCGTCGTAGATGACTTGCCCCCTCCACCGCCGCTGCCACCGTCTTCTTCTTAGTTTTATAGTAGTATTCATTTAATAATCCATTTAACAAATATAGACACCTGTACCAAAATGGTAGCATAGTATAAACTAAATCAAAACTTCATCACGTCTTGTTTGTTAAAAGCAGCAGAAAGCGTTTCGTCGCATCAACCGTTTCGAGAAATCGAGAAAACTACTCGAATTGCGAGTCATTATTTTCAAACCAGATTCCTCATTTCATCAGTCTTTTCAAAGAAAGAAAGAAAGAAAACTACTGAACAAAGAAGAAGAACAAGAAGAAGAAGAAGAAGAACACAACATGGGTGGCGGTGGAGAGATTGCGCTTCACGGCCAGTCTTCAAAATTGTCTTCATTTTTGTCCCTAAAAGATGTATCGACGAAGACTATCAATACGCCGACGACGGTTCAAAATTTGACGGAAAAGATGAAGACGAAGAAGAAAAACATAAACAACACGACGGAAAAAGAAGAAGAAGAAGAAGAAGGAAAGCAACAACAAAAACAACAACAACAACAACAACAACAACAACAACCTCATCGTCGCATGCGTTTGGATGGATTGCAAAATTACGGCACGGAGTATTGCTGGGCGTTAGATAAATCTGGTACGCCGTGCGAGAAAAAGGCACAAAAAAAATGTCCCGTGCCGTATTGTGCGAAACATTTACGGGTTGGAGACGACGCGTTTTCCACGAGAGAACATCCTCTCGGGATTGGTAAGATCTTGATCGCCAATTTTGACTTACCAAAGAATTACAAAATGGTGTACTTTGGAACCCGGAAACCGGTCAGAAAGTTGAACAAATTGAGAAAGGATTACATGTTGTCGTTTTGGCAAGGCGGCGGCGTGATAGACCCGCAAGACTGCCCCGTATCGTCGAAACTTCAATACATGTCTAATCCTGGGCCGGCAGAACGATCGAACGTGACGTGCACGGATCGCATGTTTGGCGATACCAGAGACGAAGGAATCGTTGGGAGAGAGTATAAAACGACGGAATTCATCCCGAAAGGCACGCAAATGCTTCAGTTTTACGGTCCGCAATGGTTCGCTTCGCGCGACATGGAGAAAATCAACGTTGGAACGAACAAATATCCAGCGCCGTTGAAAAGAAAGCGAGTTTGAGGAAGTTTGAGGCAACGAATAGAAAAGAGTTTAAGGAGCATGCACTAGCTAGGAGGAGGCGAGAGACACGACGAAGAAGTTTAGCAATATTATTGAAAGTTTTATGATGAGAGACACGGAGCAGCTGTTCAATACCAAGACCAAGACCTTCATTCACACTTTCAAATTCACCACAAAAACATCAACAAAACACCAACAGAGAACGATAAAAGAAAGAAAGAAATGCGTCGTCGTTCTTTTTTCTTCGTCTTCTTCGCGCTGATTTTAACGACCATTACTAACGAATTCACATCCGCGCAAGGAAGAGGAAGAGATGTCGACGACGACGACTCTTCGTTGTCGTCGTCGTTTACGTCTTTGTCGTCGGTGGATGAAGAAGAAGAAGAAAAAAGTGGTGCCGTCGTAAAAGTCGTAAAAGGAGAAGATGAACAAGAAGAAGTACCGGCGGTCTCAGAAGAGAAGTCTCTGAAAGCACCACCAACATCATCACCAGAGGAAGAGTGGAGTAATGCTGCTGACTCGTCGTCGACGAACTATAAAGAAGACGATGAAGGTGCGGTGAGGAAGAGAACAACGCAGAAAAAAGAAGAAGAAGAAGAAGATTATCTTCGATCGGTGGAAGAAGGAGAAGAAAAACAGAGCATTCGGGAAAAAAGAGAAGAAACGATATCGAAAGACTCCTCTGCTTCTTCGTCATCGACTATCGGAGATGAATACGAAAAGATGATGGGAGGAGAGGACGAGGGAACTCAAGAAGTTGACCTTCCGCCGGACAGCTCTACCTCTTCTTTAAAAGATGAAAATGAAGGAAAAGAGACCGCTCCGGGGTCGGTTGTCGCCGAAGACGCCGTAGAGAAAGAAGAGAAGGAAGAAGGGAAGCTGTCATATATAAAAGAAGAAGAGGAAGAAGAAGAAGAATCGTCGTCATCGTCATCGTCTCGAAAAATTTCCTCCGAGGAAGAGGCATCGAAGAAGGAAACGGAAGAGTCGATGACTTCGTCAACGCCGTCAGTCGGCGAAACGGAGAAAGAGTTGTACGAAGAAGCCGCAAAGGCGGACGATGTCGCCGTCGTCGAGGATAAAGACGAGAAAGTTTCAGAAGAAGAGGAAAGTTTCGACGACATGACAGAACCAGCTTCGACAAACGAAGCCGACGGCGCGAAAAAGACACTCGAAGAGGCTGAAAAATACGTCGAGCTGAAAGATGTGTATGAAGCTGTAAGTGAAGAGAAGAGAACGTCGTCGTCGTCAAATGATGGTGAAAGTGGAGAAACTGTTGAAGAAATGAAAGAGCCTGCGTCAGAATCTGTCGAAAAAGAGGAAGATTCAGTGAAGAGAGACGAAGAAATCGTCGAAGAAGATGCAGCGACGAAGGAGTTGGAAATGCCGGTTGAAAAGAAGGAGGAAAAAGTAGAATCGAAACCAGACGAGTTGAAATCGAAAGAGACTGAAGAAAGCGACACTGGCAAGGGAGAAAATGAAGATGTATCTTTTGAAGGCGCAACGGAAACGACTACGGATGATTATAATGATAATAATGAGAGCGGCGCGTCTTCTTCAGGGACCGAGAAGCGAAGACATCGTCATCGCAACACGACGCATTCGAGAAGGTCTTCCACAACCCATCGTCACAGAAACAGTAAGAAAAGCACAGGAGCTTCGGATTACGACGATTCCTCTGTGAAAGAAGAGGAGAANACGCAAGAACGACCAGTTGAAGAAAAAGAAGAAGAAGAAGATTTGACCGCAGTCGCCGCTCTCGGCAACAGCGAAGAAACACCTAATAAGGAGGAGGAGAACGAAAAGGAAAAGGAAGAATCTACTCGCGAGGAGGAAGTTCTTGAAGAGAAAAAAGAAGAAGAGATGATCGAGGAAGAGAAAGAAGAGTTGGAGGAGAAGGAGAAAAAGGTGGAGGAGGAGGAGGGCACCGTCGACGACACCAACGATTCATCGTTTGACTCGGACTTCTCTGCCGAAAGCGGCGATAGCGGAGAAAAAGAGGAAGAGAAAGAAGAAGAGAAAGAAGAAGAAGCCATTCGTGAAGAGCTTCAAGAAGAAGAGGAAGAACGAGACGAGGAAAAGATGGAAGAAGAGCAAGAATTAGAACAAGAATTAGAACAAGAAGAAGGGGAAGAGGTATCTTCGTCGTCGTCGTCTTTTTCTCGAAGAGAACGTGCGAGTGGATTCCGGGACAAGGAGGAAGTCGAGGCTGATTTAGAACCAGCATCGGACACGAACGATTACACTTCCTCTTCTGATTACAGCGATGATTCCTATTCGTCATCTCGCAAGCCCGTTGGCTTACCAGACTTTAATAACATGATGTCAAACGTCCAAAGTGGGATGTACAACGTTCAAATGTTTGCCTTTCTCGTGGCAGTATTTGCAATTTTACTTCTTGGCGCGTACGCCAAGTTTAAGTACGAACGCTGGATGCGAGGTCCGGCTCCGCGTGTCGGTGGTGGAAGTAGAAGCGCTTTCTCGTCGCAAACCACGACGCCGAACAAGGGTCCTCCGATTGAATGGTCTGAGGATTGGAGCGACGACGACGATTTAGACGACGATTTCGGACCGGTTCATAAAATCGTTTGATTATTTCTAGATGCCGCCCATATAGCAGATTCATTGAAAATGTATTAGAGAGCTACAAAATAAAACTTTTTTACAAAAGCATTCTACTACTACTACTACTACTACTCTACGTCTACATCTACTCCTCCTTTTACAATATATCACCAGCTCTCGCTTTCTGACTGAACATGACGCGTAACCTTTGCGCGACTCCAATTCCAATCTTTTGCCTTCCGTCGCGGTGTCTGTTTGAAAATTTATTCAAATCCGCGATGACGTGTTCACCACCATATCGATCGTCTTTATACCGTTCGAAATGTTCAATCAACTTCTTCGCGCTTGGAAAGCGGTTCGCGACGACGTGCGCGTGTTCCTCGGCTAATCCCGATATCGCTGCCAGCGCTTTCACCCACGAGACGTTCAAATGGTCCAATTTTTTAATTTTCTTCTCGTCCACCGTGGCGACGACGCCTACCGATATCGCGTTGTGGTTCTTCTTAAACGGAAGATCTGCTAACCATCTGTGCATGCCGATGATGTTATCAACGACCGCTTGCTCGTTTAAACACTCCACTACTTTGACTTGAATCTTTCCTAGATTCCCAAACCCGCCCGAGCGTACGATTAATTTCGTTTTCATCGCGGAAACAAACTTATCGTTGAACGCGTCTTTGGCGCCGACCTGGGCCATCTCCTTCCTCGTTCGTTTCAAGACGTAATCGTCTAATCCGTACACCAACAACGTGAGAATACCAACCGAGTCCGAGCGTCGTTTCGCTTTCAACAGAACATCCGATAAAGAACCGTCCTGTATGTGTTGCAAGCGTTCCGTTTCTTCCTCTTTTTCGAGGAGTTTCACAAACTCTTCGCCGTTTAAAACCAACGTCGTGCGCATCGACCAGTATAATCTCGGATCTTCCTCGACTTGCATTTGCGTCAAATCTTGCAACATAAATCTGCACTCTTCGTTCGATCTCAGTTCCTTCTCCGGATGCCGAATCCACGTGATGCTCGCGGGGATAGGCAATAAAGTTCGCGACGTACATCGCAATCGATTTTTATAGTCTTTCGATACGCCTGAAATCCCATTCGGCGCGTCCAAACCTTGCATGACTGCTTTACCGACATTTTTAATCGCAAAGTCGTGATCTAACACGCACGTGATTTTACCAAACATTTTGCTTTTCCCACTTTGATACGCGGGGTGCGCATACGGTAACGTTCGCGCGTATTTACTTCTCGTCGGCGTAAATTGTGTGGACGGCGACGGCGGCGGTACCATCCTTCTCGCCGGAGGCGACTCCGACGGCGGCGGCGACGGCGCCATTCTTCTATACAAGGGTGATTCATCGTCATCTTCTCCATAGACGTCATCATTTCTGTGCGTAGGCAACATCACGTTATCCTCCTCGTTTTCCATCATCCCTTTCCTTTTCTTAGTAGTATCGTCGTCATCATCTCGATTCTCCGCGGCGCGTATTTGTAACATCACTTCCATCGCTCTCTCTCCGTCTGTGTTAAAATCAATCAAATTCACCTCTTTCAACGCCAAGACGTTACCGAATACTTTCACCGAATACCTTCGATCAAACCCGCCCGTGTACTCCATAATTTCTCCTTTTCTTCCGTTTAATTCTGGTTTACTGAGTATGTTATGGATTAAAACTTCCGTGCCGATGTTAAAGAAGCGTTTTTGTTGTTGTTGTTGTTCTTCTTCTTCTTTGTCTTCTTCTTTGTCTTCTTCTTCTTCATCGTCGTCGGAGTCAATCAAAATCACTTCTTCTTCTTTGTCTTCTTCTTCTCTTTCTTCGCTTCTCGTCGTTCGAATTGCACACCGAACCACCGGGGATGATGATGGTTCTTCTTCCTCTTCGTCTTCGCTTTCTGCTTCTTCGTCTTCTTCCCGCTCCTCCCCTACTAATTCTTCTTCTTGTTGTTCTTCTTCTTCTTCTTCTGAAGAGGATGAAATCTCAATCACTTCGTCGTTCACCGTCATCGTGTAGGTACTACTATTGATTAAAAGTTATACGATGGTGTAAACCACCGTGTACAAAAACTCTCAAAGCAGCTCTCCGTTACAAAAAGGTATAATACAAAACGCGCGTGTCTATTTATTATGTGTACATATATTCGTGAAACGCGCTCAAAGGAGCACGTTCAAAGGAGCAGATATAAAGTAGGGGATTTCACCTCTCAAAACACTCAGATGATTTTTTGAATTTTTTCGTTCGTTCTCTCTTCTGTTTTTTTCTTTCACCACTTTTGCTCAAAATTCCTTATATTTTTTAACACTTTGAAAGAGTGTGTTGATGTTAAAAAGATGACGACGCTTTTATCATTACGTGTGGTGAGAGG
>JGI20159J14440_10003204_pt1 | contig 10690 bp, 8 predicted proteins | sample COG_09_FD_14440 | JGI IMG/M metagenome (IMG submission 14440) | reverse complement strand
GGGACAAAGCCAATGACCGAGGGAATGATCGAGGCAACGATCGAGGCAACGATCGAGGCAACGATCGAGGCAATGACCGAGGCAACGATCGAGGCAACGATCGAGGCAACGATCGAGGCAACGATCGAGGCAATGACCGAGGTAACGCCCGAGGGAGTGGAAGAAACAACGAGCGCACAAATAGCCGCAACAACGACAGGGACGGCGACCGCCACGGAACGATCGACGAGGAGATCGGCGCAATGACAAAAGAGATCGGAACATCAGTGAGCCGGAAGAACATGGATTCAATTTTGACGGAATTATAACCGCCGAAGGAGTCTTGGAGATTCAGCAAGAAGGCTTTGGCTTTCTGCGTTCTGCGGATTACAACTATTTGAATTCACCAGACGACGTCTACCTGACATCCCGACAAATAAAACAATTCTCCCTGCAAACTGGTGATACAGTAGTTGCTAAAGTGCGTCCACCTCGTATAGGCGAAAAGTTTTATCCGCTTATCGATGTGATGAGCATTAACGGCCGGTCCCCAGAATGGGTTCGTGATCGCATCCCATTTAAGTTCTTGACTCCCCTATTCCCTCAAGAACAATTTAAATTGAGCACCCGAGGCGGCAACATCAGCACACGTCTCATGGATTTATTCGCGCCTGTTGGCAAGGGGCAGCGGGGTATGCTGGTATCGCAGCCGAAAACAGGTAAAACAACCTTGCTCAAGGATGTGGCGAATTCAATTGCACTCAATCACCCTGAAGTGTACTTGCTGATTTTACTCATCGACGAGCGACCAGAGGAGGTCACGGACATGAAGCGAAGTGTGAATGCTGAAGTCATTGCCTCCACTTTTGACGAACCGGCCGATCGGCACGTTCGAATCGCAAATTTGGTGCTAGAAAAAGCCAAGCGCATGGTAGAATGCGGTCATGATGTTTGCATCCTGCTGGATTCCATCACCCGTTTGGCGCGTGCTTACAACACGGTTTCCCCTAGTTCAGGGAAAATATTAAGTGGTGGAGTTGAAGCCAACGCATTGCAAAAGCCCAAACGGTTCTTTGGAGCTGCTCGGAACATTGAAAATGGCGGGTCGCTCTCCATTATTGCGACAGCGCTGACTGAAACAGGCTCGAAGATGGACGAGGTTATCTTCGAAGAATTCAAAGGCACAGGCAATATGGAGTTGCAATTGGACCGACGTATATCGAATCGCCGAATATTTCCAGCCATTGATATCCTCACTTCTGGGACACGCCGTGAAGATTTGCTTTTGGACAAGGAAACACTTCAGCGTATCTGGGTCCTTCGGAAACATTTGGCAGACATGAACCCTGTCGAAGCCATGGAGTTCATGAAAGAACGAATGGAACAAACGCGCAGCAACGAGGAGTTCCTCTCGTCAATGAATGGATAAATCGTGGTTTCTTCTTCTTGTGGCACTTGCTTCCTGGATCACACTGAAGATCATAGGTTTGGGCACGTGGACGTGGGAAGCATCGAACCAGTATGGGATATTGCTGAATTTGGGATGGCTCACGGTCATTTCAGCAATGGAGGCTTACAACGCCATCGATCAGGATTCGAGCTTTATCACTCGATGGAAAATTTCGGCACGCAAAGCATTGCGTTATGCCGTATTTCTGATCTTGACCTTAGGATTGTGGTACTATGGCGTCGTGCCTGATGCCATTGAACAACGAAAGGAACAGCAACTGGAACTACTTGCCTCCATGACCAATGATCCAGTCGCTTTCGCTCAATTCATTGCTTCCAATCCAGCCCTTGCTGATCGAACTTCCGAAGAAGTCTACACCCAACAGGCAGAGAATTTAAATGTGTTCTTCTCTCCTGTTTTTTATCTTGGCACTGTAGCGATGGCATGGGTATTTGCCTCATTGATCATCACGGCCATTTTTACTTGGGTCTGGGAACGTGTCTGGATTTCGACCTAAAATCAATACTAGGAAGCGTGGTGAATCCGTTCGTAGATTTACCCTACGAGCAACACCGTGCATGGAACGTACCGCACCTTTTATCCCCCAACTAAAATCTTGCCTCCTCTGCGTGGTTTTTTTGGCTGGGAGTCTCCCGGCTGCATTGAGTCAGCAAGTCCGAAAGAACCTAGCTGCTTTTGACACCAAAAAATACCATTTTGGTTTTGCTTTGTCTGGAAACAGTTCGGATTTCAATGTGAATTTGACACCCGACTTTACATTTTCAGATAGCCTCCAAGCCATCATCAATACGCCACAAGCCGGATTTAATCTTGCATTGGTCGCCTCGTGGAATGCAACCAAGAACGTCCACATTCGATTCTTGCCAGGTTTGTCCTTTCAGGACCGCACCTTAGCATATCAGGTTCTTGAAAGAAGGAGAAGCAGACTTGAAGCAGAGGCGCACTGAATCTGTCTATTTAGACTTCCCTCTTATGCTCAAATTGCGAACAGACCGAGTTGGCAATTTTGCTGCCTATGCGCTTGTTGGAGGCAAATTGAGCAAGGACATGCAATCACAAGAAGAAACCAATCAACAATTGCAAAGCGAATACATTTTGCGGCTGGAATCTGGAAATTCTTCCATTGACCTGGGTGCCGGGGTCGATGTCTTTCTGCCTTTTTTTAAGTTCAGCATCGAAGGTAAATTTGAATTGGGCCAGCGCAACATTTTAATTCAGGATGAAAGCCGTTATTCTGCCCCACTGCAATCCTTGAAAACACGGTCCTTTATCTTGTCCCTTTTGTTTGAAGGGTAAGTTGTTCCACTATGCTGCTCAAACGCCTACTTCCTCAAAAGCACGCACCTCGGTGGATTATTACAGTCATTGACTTAGTCTGCGGAATAGTCGCCCTTTTTGTAGCATTCCTGTTGCGGTTCGAGTTCAGAATACCTGAGGATGAATGGGATGTATGGGTCGGTTTTTTACCATTCTATGTCGTTGTTCGACTTGTGGTCATGGGACTATTCAAGACTTCTTCAGGTATCATTCGTCATACCGGATTAGCAGATGCTCGTCGCATCATCTTGACCAATCTCTCTTCAACCAGTGTATTTATTGGTGCCAATTTGGTTTTTGCAGAATGGTTCGGTGAACTTTATCTCATTCCATTTTCCATCCTTGGTATCGAATGGCTCATCACGACAGGGATCATGATCTCCAGCCGTTGGTTGGTCAAGTCACTCTACCTCTATAACCGAAGGCTTCCGGGCACACAAGTGCCCGTTGCCATCTTTGGCGCAGGAGAGGCAGGACTCATTGCAAAACATACCATCGATAGGGAACTTGGCGAGTCAAGTTTGCGTGTTGTAGCGTTCATTGATGATGACCGCAATAAAATGGGTAAAAAACTAGAAGGGGTCGATGTAGTCAACGCAGACGAGGGTGAACGTCTCCTTCAAAATGGCCGGGTAGATCGATTGATCTTGAGCGTGCAAAATTTACCGGCTGAACGCCGGAGGAAGATGGTGGATATGGCCCTGCGACATGGCGTCAGACCGCTCGACGTCCCGCCCGTCGACCGCTGGATCAACGGCGAACTTTCAGTAGGCCAAATTCGAGAATTGAATATTGAAGATTTACTCGGTCGTGAGCCTATCCAATTGTCTCCCGATGCCGCTCAGGCCAACATCAAGGGAAAACGCGTGTGCATTACTGGCGCAGCAGGCTCCATTGGATCTGAAATTGTTCGGCAAATATTGACCCACGAGCCAGCTGCATTGTTGGCCATTGATCAAGCCGAGACGCCACTGCATGACTTGCATTTAGAACTCGTTCGGCTAGGCATTCGCAGCCATGTGGATTTGCAAGTAGGCGATGTTCGAGATGAACAACAAGCCCACGATACGCTGCAGGCTTTCAAACCCGACATCGTGTTTCATGCCGCAGCGTATAAACATGTGCCACTTATGGAGAGTCAACCATGGCAAGCTTTTGAAACCAATGTATTGGGAACCTATCGCATGCTCAATGCCGCCATTGCATCGGAATGCCATCGCTTTGTTATGATTTCGACCGACAAGGCCGTGAACCCAACCAGTATCATGGGGTGTACAAAGCGATTAGCCGAATTACTGGTCATGCATGTCGCTGAACGATCGTCCGTGCAGTGCGTCATTACTCGGTTCGGAAATGTGCTCGGGAGCAATGGATCCGTTATCCCTTTGTTTCGGCAACAAATCGAACGTGGTGGGCCTGTCACGGTCACCGATGCTGAAGTCACACGGTATTTCATGACCATTCCAGAGGCTGTTTCGCTGGTACTCGAAGCTTCTGCCATGGGTGAAAAGAACAATGTGTTCGTCTTTGATATGGGCAAGTCGGTGCGCATTTTGGATTTGGCGAAAAAAATGATCACACTCGCAGGGTTGGAAGAAGGAAAAGACATTGAGATTTCCATTACGGGATTGCGACCAGGAGAAAAGATGCATGAGGAGTTGTTGTCCTCAAAGGACGAGTTGCTCCCCACGCACCACGCTAAAATTATGCGTGCGAATTCAGAAGGAGTTCTCACGGAAGAGGGCCTCCAGGCCATTCTGCAACTCGCCACGCAAAAAGGCGATCACCCAGCAACTCGATCGCTCCTTGAGCATTTGATTTCTGAATACCAACCAGAAACCATTGGAACCTGATGAATATCATACCATCCAGGCTCCATGCAAAGGCCTGTTTAAAGCAAAGGGCTCTAAGCACTTTGGCTTCGTTTACCCTATTCAATCTGAAGAAGAGGTAGCCCCTCTTCTAGCCGGATTGAGAAAGGAGTTCCATGATGCTCGGCATCATGCGTATGCCTTTCGCATTGGACCCGAAGGCGACCGCTGGCGTACTTCTGATGATGGTGAACCTTCCAACAGCGCAGGCCCTCCTATTCTAGGTGCCTTACGTTCAAGGAAATTAACCGGGTGCCTCGCCGTCGTTGTTCGGTACTTTGGAGGAACGAAACTAGGCGTTGGAGGACTCATTGAGGCATACAGAGAAGCCACACTAGCCGCTATAGGAAATGGGACCATCGAAACTAGGTACATCCTGCAATCCTTCACTATTCAATGCCCATTTGATCTGATCGGTGCGGTGATGTCTCAAATCGAAAAGCACGATGGTAANATTCAGGAGCAACAGTTCACCCTCGATGTTCGCTTGAAGGTGGATATTCGGACATCTGTTTCTGATGCTTTTGAGGATAAGATCCGATCCTTATACGGATGCCAGATCGCTGCGACAGATGAAGTGAATTGAAAAACGGCGACCCTGAGGCCGCCGTTTTTAATCGATTGTGAAGAGCTGCATGCGCTATGATGCAGCTTTCGTTCTCTAATTATTGCACGACCAATTGAATCGCTTGAGAAGCATTCTTCGATTGCACCTGCAATACATATTGACCTTTCAGCATGTCCGACAAATCCAATGTTGTCAACAACGATGTGAGTTGACCTTGATCCATCGTTTGGCCCAATGCATTGAGCAAGGTCCACTGGGTTCCAGGCTCCAATTGGTTTGCAGTGATTTGCAGCAAACCATTCGTTGGGTTGGGGTATACATCCAAGCTTGACACCGCTAATTCTGTTGTTCCGACAACTGTAATTGTTACTGGCACTCGATCGGACGCACAACCAACGGAAGGTGTTTGCACCACCCAGTTGTAGAAGAAGTAATAGTAGTTCGTTGCATTGTTGCCACCTGCGGTACTTTGCGTGATGGAACCTAACTCTCCAAGCTCATAAGGATAGGACATCTCAGTACCTGTGCCATCGCGCCAGAGTTGAGGGTCATCAGAAAATGATCGGAGTCCATATCCTGTGCCCTCTGCCACTTCCATATCCAATGTGATGGTGTTCAAACCATCCACTAAATCGAATGCGGCTGACATCAGAACATTCCCGTCGGAGTCACTGATTCCAATTTCTCGGACTCCTGCTCCACTGGCGAAGACATCTACGGTGTGAATGACCATGTCCTCATATGCATCAAAAACCAACCAGCGAACGCTGTTGTCATGGTATTGACCATCACCCATTTCAGCTCTTCCACCTTCGGCTTGAATCATTCCTGAATCGGCTATATCCTCTACCCAAAGCGTTGTGTTTTCAGCGATTGACGTCTCATACGTCAATCCTACATGCACCGGCTCACTGGCGAGCTCCTCCTCAAACCACCGAGTAGTTTCAGAGGAAGACGTCAAGATAAAGGGCTCATCAGCAACAATAGCAGCTGGCACGGTTACCACAGGAACATCTGGAGCATCCAAAACAACTACGGCAAACTCTTCAGACTGGTTTTCATTTCCACAAGCATCGAGAAGGGCGAGGGAATAAACGCCAGATTCAGTGACTACAATGCTCTGGGTGGTTTCACCATTGGACCATGACCAGCCGTCCCCGTTGGGACCAATAAACTCTACAGATGATCCAGCACAAAAAGTCAAATCACCCGTCACTTGCACTTGAGGCGCCGCCTCGGTAATGATGTCCACTACCACCATGTCAGAGACCGCGGCACATCCATCTGCATCATAAGCAGTCACACTATATGTGCCAGCTTCACCAACCATGATAGCCGGTTCTGTAGAACCGTTAGACCATGCATAGGATACAAAATCACCTGTTGCAGCGATTTCGATCGATTCACCCGGACAAAGTGTTAGGTTGGAAGGGTAGCTTAATTCCACGCTGGTCATGCAAGGTGCCTCCAGCAGGTTATGGTATTGATCAATCGCTGGATTCTCGATGATTGTTTCCATTCCACTTGGCCACTTGATCGTCGCCGTTTCAATGACCTCGTGGTCACCTAAGCCAAACATGCAAGCGAACGTATTCGTGATGCCATAGCTCTCACCGGCTCTTACTTCCCGGATCATCGTGCCAAAATCTCCCGTCAGAACGACCTTCGTTCCTACCGCATCTTTATTGGACACAATGCCTTCCAAATCAAAGGCAATCCAATGGTTGTCATTGCCCGTATTCACCCATAAGATGTCGTCGTTACCGTTGTCAGGCGAGTTGTATCCGTTTCCATAACTCGCATAGACGTCCATAGAGCCGTCCCGATTCACATCACCCAAAGCAAAACTGTGCATGGTATCCCCTGCACTGAACGTATTGTCTTCTGTAAATGTTCCGTCTCCGTTGTTGCGGAAATAGCGATGGATGCCTCCCGAAACCAGCACATCGACGTATCCATCGTTGTCAAAGTCCGCCAATTTCGCCTGCAGGGCAAAACCACTAAAGTTCAACCCTGAAGCATCGGTAATGTCCGTAAAGTATCCACTCCCATCGTTCTCCAACAGTTTCATGGTGGTCGAGTGGTTGGTTAAGAAACAATCCCAATCGCCGTCATTGTCGTAATCCGCATAGTCCACAGTCCAGCTTTGTTCATTCAGCACCAGTCCGCGTTCCTCTGCGACTTCAGACCAGGTTCCATCTCCGTTGTTGAGCCAGATCTGGTTCACACGTCGGGGATCGAATGGGTCATTGACAAATTGACGACACTTTGCTATCGTCAAATCGATATCGCCATCGTTATCAAAATCGCTAAAAACTGTGCCGTAATTGCCACTGTGATCCGTATTGGGGTAATCACTGAAGTCATAACTCGTGAGGTCAATGAGCTCTTGGTCGTAATCGAGTGCTGTTCCGTTGCCTCTCCACATCCGAGAGAGCGCATCGTCATGGCAGCCAAACGCATCCAATTGGCCATCGCCATCGATGTCCGCGAAGTTGCAGGCTTGCATGAACATGGATCCATTATCCAAATCAAAGTCGCTGAACACTCCTACAGCGTCAATGTGCTTTACGTGCACACCATCGTAGGCACCCCCAGCAAAAATATCCTTGTGGCCATCGTTATCATAGTCTCCAATGGTCATTCCCCACTGGTTATTACTTGAGACGTCTCCGTAGTCAAACTCCTCAAACGTTCCTGCACCATCTTGGTACAAAACTTTTATCGTCTTGGATTGATCAAGGACAACGATGTCGTCGTACCCGTCGTTATTCATATCAGTGAATCCCACGCAGTTTCCGCTGTTGTAGCCATTGGGCAAAAGCGAGGATGCGTTGGAAAAAGACTGCGCTTGAGTAAGTCCGGCAAAGGCCAGGGCGCAGAGAAGAATCAGATTTCGCATGGTTTTAAGGTTTCATTTCACAGGTAGCGCAATATAACGAGATTAACATCTTCTTCCCGCATCATGTTCGATTTAGGCGGAATTCAGGCCTTGAGTGCCCTCTTTCTCGACTAAATTAGCCGCATGACTCCGGGAGGAACGGCAGCTTTTCACACACTAGGGTGTAAACTCAATTTTTCTGAGACATCGACTATTGCACGCGAGTTAGCCCAGGCGGGATATGCCCGAGTAGGCATCGATGATGCACCTGACGTTGTTGTGATCAATACGTGCAGTGTAACGGAGCAGGCAGATGCAAAGTGTCGCAATGCAGTCCGAAGAGCATTGACGAGCAATCCTGATGCGTTTATTGCTGTTATTGGTTGTTATGCCCAATTAAAGCCCAACGACATAAGTAAAATTGAAGGCGTCAACGTGGTCTTAGGTGCCCGGGAAAAATTCAATTTGGTCGATTATATCTCGGAAGAAAAACGAACAGCTGGAACGATCTCCGTGGGTCCCATCAAAGAAGTCAAGACCTTCGTTCCTGGTTTTTCCAGCAACGATAGGACACGGACTTTTCTAAAGGTTCAAGATGGGTGCGATTATTTCTGCTCATTCTGCACAATTCCATTAGCTCGCGGCCGGTCGAGGAATGCGAGCATTTCTGAAACGATACACTCGGCTCAAGAAGCTGCTGCCCAAGGCGCACGCGAAATCGTTTTAACTGGCGTCAACATTGGGGATTTTGGGAAAAGTACGGGAGAGTCATTTTATGATTTGGTCCAGGCCTTGGATGCACAAGTAGACGTTGAACGATTCAGAATCAGCAGCATCGAACCGAATCTGCTGACACCAGACATCATAGCCCTTGTCGCGAACAGCAAAAAATTTCAACCTCACTTCCACATTCCCCTGCAAAGCGGATCGGACGCCGTGCTCAAGTCCATGCGCCGTCGGTACCGGACGGAACTCTACACCTCACGGATACAGAACATTCGCGAATTACTGCCTCATGCGTCCATTGGAGTTGATGTGATAACTGGATTCCCTAATGAGGATGAATCCGCATTTAGGACAACCCAAGAATTCTTGCTCGATCTCCCAATAAGCTACTTGCACGTTTTCACTTATTCAGAGCGTGCAAAAACTACTGCACCCAGAATGGAACAATCCGTCCCCATGGAAACCCGGAAGCAGCGTACCAAGCTTCTTCGTGCTCTGTCGCTAAAGAAGCAAAGAGCCCATTATGAGACGTTTGTTGGATCGACGAGACCGGTCCTGTTCGAAGAGTCCCAAGAAGAGGGGCTGCGGTTCGGCTACACCCCTGAATACGTGCGTGTCGCAGTTCCTGAATCCATGGTCGATGCCAATTCCATTCACGCGGTTCAAATTGAGCAAATTCACGCAGCAGGCTACGCCTCTGCTCGGCTTTCAAATGTTTCAACCCTTCGTTAAACAAAAACCATGTATCCAACTGTATACCATGTGTTTATAGACTTATTTGGCTGGGATATTCCAGCTTTAAAGTTGGTCAACAGCTTTGGTCTGTTTGTCGCTTTGGCGTTTGTCGTTGCAGCGTTCATTTTGCGCAAGGAAATGGACCGGAAACAGGCTCTGGGCATCTTCTCAGCCGAGCGAACAAAAATAACGCTGGGTGGGCCCATTCCTGTAGGTGAATACATCACCAATGGTCTGATCGGCTTCGTCATTGGTTGGAAGTTTATTTATTTAGCTTGGAACGCGGGGGAACTATTTCAACGCGGCTTACCGCAAGCTGAGTTGTTTAGCCTGCGCGGAAACTGGGCACTTGGTTTAGTTTGTGCGACCCTTTTTGTTGGCTGGAAATTTTGGGAAGCCAAAGGCCGGGGCAAAACCATTCAACACAAAGAGATAGAGGTGCCCGCCAGCCAGCACGTTGGAGGTATTGTAACCGCTGCCGCGATTGGTGGAATAACGGGAGCCAAGTTTTTTCATTTGCTCGAATACCCGGATGAACTTATCCGCTTCTTCCAAGAGCCATCGTTGGCCAATTTCCTTGGAGGACTCACGATTTACGGTGGATTAATTGTTGGTGGGCTTGCCGTTTATATCTATTCTCGAAAAAACAACCTTGCGTTTTTACCGCTGGCAGATTCCACGGCTCCTGGATTGATGCTAGGGTACGGTGTCGGTCGTATTGGGTGTCAGGTGAGCGGAGATGGCGATTGGGGCATCCCAAATTCACATCCCATGCCGGATGTATTATCCTGGTTACCGGATTGGATGTGGTCCTATTCCTTCCCCAATAACGTCAATGGGGTTTATGGTGCGCGGCCTGCAGGGTACGTGGGCAAATGGATTACCCCAGAAGATCCGTGGCCGATTTTCGAAGGATATGGTACCTACCTCGACCCCGGGGTTTACCCTACCGCCTTTTACGAGACGCTTATGGCAACTGTGTTATTTGGAATCCTCTGGTCTATGCGAAAGCGGATCCAAATTCCAGGAAGACTATTCGCTCTGTACTGCATATTTAATGGAGCTGAGCGGTTTCTCATTGAAAAAATTCGTGTCAATGTCGAACTGGATTGGTTCGGCTTGTCATTCACACAAGCTGAATT
>JGI20159J14440_10003202_pt1 | contig 10692 bp, 7 predicted proteins | sample COG_09_FD_14440 | JGI IMG/M metagenome (IMG submission 14440) | reverse complement strand
TTTGCAAAAAAAAAGGGATGCAATTGCATCCCTTTTTAATTTTTTACTTATTCTTAGTATGAAAGTGTCATATTTAAGAAAATGTATTGACCAAAAGCATCGAAGTAACCCGGGAAAGTATTACCATTACCTGGTGCTGTACCAGCATCAGAAGTATACCCAGGATCCTCATCAAGCAAATTGTTGATACCAAATGTCACCATTAAGTTATCAGTTGGAGCATGCTGAATAGTTACATCCCAGTATGTCATTGCATCAAAATCAATTTTGTTTGAGTTAAGGTCAGTGGTTTCACCTAAATATCTCATACCAAGTGAGACATCAGTGTTGTATTCGGTCATCAGTGTGGCTTTATATTTACCAGAGAATTCTGGCTGTGGATTTTTACCACATGAGCCACCCCAATTGCCTGCACATGAAATTGCTTTTGAGCCTGGAAGCTCAATAATATCAGCTGTATCAAGCATAGTTGTTACACCTTCAAGAGAAAGTGGGCCATATTGAGTGTCCATTGTGTAATCAAAAATTACATCAACACCAGATGTAGTTTCTTCACCAATGTTTGTAAGCTGAGCAGAAATATACCCGCCCGTTAACCACAAAGATCCGTTATCAGGTCTTCTATTGATTAGGTTACAGAACTGAGCTTGGCCGGTAGATACACATTTATCTAGAGCGGTCTTGGCACTAACGCTTCCAATACCATCTTCAACAGTAATATCAAAGTAATCAACGGTTAATGTTAAACCTGGAATAGATTCAGGAGTAATAACAGCACCAATAGTTAGAGACTCTGATTCTTCTGGAGAAACGTTTGGATTTCCACCACCTTTTGTATTGTACTGATCTGCTGGTGAGTTGAGGTCAGTGTTATAGAGGTTTGCAGCTAAACCAGTTAAAGCACATTGTGCTTGAGTTGCAGTAGCAGGATCTCCATTTTGCTGAATAGAGCAAGGGTCATTGTCAAGATCAACTAGGCCATCACTAACAGCTAAATATAATTCTGAGATGTTAGCGTGACGTTGTGCAGTTTGAAAGGAAGCCCTGAATGAAACAGTATCATTAACAGTCCAATATGCACCAAGTTTAGTTGAGTCAGTATCATTCCCTGTTGAGTATTCTGCAGTTCTGTATCCAGCTTCTAAACTTAGATTATCCATTACTGGGATACCTAATTCTAGGAAGAATTCATCTACATCATACTTACCACCAATTGGAAGTGTCGCTCCGCCTGAACCCGATCTATCGCCCATAAGAGTCGCAGTATCAGGTCTAAAGTCGGTTGAAAGTTCTTTTGTTTCAAAACCAGCAACCAATGAAACTGAACCAGGAGCTCCTGGAATGGTAAACCCTGTATCACCTGTAACGTATCCTGAAAGAATTTTTTGCTTTCCATCACCGTTAATAAAAGTAGATTTAGCTAAGTAATCTTGAGCAGTTTGACCACCATCTATAACGCCCTGAATGCCTTGATCGCCAGGCAATCCGCCTTGGAATAAGTTATAAGGAACACAGTTAGCGTCTATACCTTGGAGTTTAGATACACAAGTTGGCACGCCAGCTACACTAATTACATTAACCGCACGGTTAATTGCTATAACAGAAAGGTCATTTCTGTACTCATTAGCATAATTAACGGCTGAGTTTTGATAGTAAACATCATATGACCAATCATCATTAATATCGCCTCTGATTCCTAGAGTTGTGTTATAGCTCTTGTATGTTTGAATTCCCTGTCTTGGGTTACCCTCTACGTTTCTTTTTAGAGAAACTAATGGTGCGCTGTATCCAAGAATGGTTCCATCAGCCACTGCTGTATTCAAACCATTGATGTAAGCTAATGCTTCTGCACCAGTTGCAAAATCAGGCGCATGAGATCCGCCCATTCCTGTCCAATCAGCACAAGCAGCCTGATATTGTTGAGCTGAAAGCAATGCATTGTAACAAGGCAATGATTCGATATTGCCAAAAGTGCCTGAATATGCAATCTGAGCATTTGATTCAGATTTCATTGAGGTGAAATCTAAATAAACTTCTGCATTATCAGTAATGTCATATTTTCCAAAGAATCCCATATTCATTCTGTCGTCAGGTCTTTGGAAGAAGTTGGTAGGGTTGTAGTTATATGTTTGGCCAGCTCTAGGAACAAAATCATTTCCTTGCACTTTCCAGTCAACACCAGTAACTGTTGGATCAACATTTACAAATCCACCAGACTTGTAACCACCAAAATCAGCCCATCTTCCTGGAGGAATAGTTGATGAGCCACCACACCTTCCAATACCACCACTTAGCGCACAAGCACTAATATCAAATTCACCTTGAAGCATTGGTTTTGTATCAGTGTGCTCAAAGAAAGCAGTTACATGACCTTTGCCATCATTGATATCACCACCAAAAGCGATTGAAAATTTGCCTGTATCACCAGTTTGTACGTCTTTAGGAGCATTTTCATAACCATAGCTTCTTTGAAGCTCTCTTAAACTACTGATATCATTTTTATGATTGTAAAAACCATGTGAGTAAGCTGCTTTAAAGCCCTCAAACTCATCGTCTAATACAAAGTTAACAACACCAGCAACAGCGTCAGAACCATAAACTGATGATGCGCCACCTGTTAATACTTCAACCTTCTTTAATAGAAGAGTTGGGATAGTGTTCAAATCTGCACAACTTCCGCCGCCAGTAGTTCCTGGAACAAGCCTTCTGCCATTCATGAGAACCAATGTTCTTGAGCAGCCGAGATTTCTTAAATTAACCGTAGCAGTTCCGTTAGAACCGTTTGAGTTAGTGATTGATTGGCCGGGTGAAATTTGAGGCATATCATTAAGATAGTCTTCAACTCTTGTAACACCAGCATCAATGATGTCCTGCCCATCGATAACAGCGATTTGGGATGAACTAATAACGTTTGGATCAATAATCCTTGATCCAGTTACAATGACTTCTTCAACATCTTCATTAGACTCTTGAGCCATGGCTAAGGGTGCTGATAAAGAGATAATTGCAAAAGCGCTAAATAAATATTTGTTTAAATCAATCATTTAAAATACTCCTAAGTTTTTAAAGTGCATAAATCAATTGGAGATTTACGCAGTGGATTATAAGCTTCTTTTAGCATGATTAACAAGCTTATGACAAAATCACTATTTAAGAGTTATTTCAATTAATTCATTTTATTAAAGATAATTGAACTCATATATAATGCAGATGATAAAAATTGATACAAGGTATATTAAAAAAAGATGTTAAAAAATAAAAAAATTCTAATAGCTGGGCTTGCAAATAAACATTCTATAGCTGCTGGTATAGCCCAAGCAATGCACGCTCAAGGAGCGGAACTAGCTTTTACATATCAAAGTGAAAGGTTAAAAGGAAATGTAGCAAAGATTGCAGCGGAGCTTGGTTCTGATTTATTGTTTGAGTGCGATGTTGCTTCAGACGAGAGCATTGCAGGTATGTACCAAGACTTATCGAAAAAATGGGAGTCGTTTGATGGGTTTGTTCACTCTATTGGGTTTGCTCCAGCGCATGAATTAGAGGGTAATTTTGTTGATGCAGCTACCAGGGAGGGTTTTCAAATAGCTCATGATATAAGTTCGTATAGCTTTACTGCCATGGCCAAGGGAGCAAAACCAATGCTAAATAAGAATGCAGCCCTTTTAACTTTAACCTACTTAGGATCCGTGCAATCTCTTCCAAATTACAATGTCATGGGCCTTGCTAAGGCAAGTTTAGAGGCAAATACTCGATTTCTTGCTGCTGCTCTGGGGCCAGATGGCATAAGAGTGAATGCTATCTCAGCTGGACCGATTAAAACTCTTGCTGCAATGGGAGTGAAAAATTTTAGAAAAATGTTAACGAATTATGCAAACAGAGCTCCTTTAAGAAGAACAATTACAACCTTAGAAGTGGGGAATGTTGCTGCGTTTTTGTGCTCTGATTTAGCCAGCGGAATTACAGGCGAAATAACATATGTAGATGGAGGCTTTAATACAGCCGCCATGTCTATAGAAGAGTACGCTGATTAATTTGAAGTCAGATTTTCCAAGCGAACTTTTTGTCCTGCTTTGAATGCTCGATCAATAAATCCAGAAAATTGCTGACTTAGACTCTCATTATAAAAACCTTGGTATTGCTCGATTGACTCCCCAAGCTCGTCTATTGTCGGTGTCGATTCATTAGAAGACTTAGCCCAATAACGATCTCCATTAAATGCTTCGCTTGAAACCAAAGTGCCTATAGGTGATTCAAATGTAGAGTTAATAATTTCTGATGGCAGCAGGGAGGAAAATCTTTTAACACCTTTATAGCTTTCTTGCGTAAAACCATTTTGACTTGGTAATGTGCTCTCGCCATTGAGAATGCCCTCTGCGTCTATGGCAAAGTCATTAATGATCATGTTTGCTTTTTCGTCACGCACTTCTTGAATAGCTAAGTCAGCAACATCAACAAAAGGTTGAACAGTTGGTTGAAGTGCCTGAGTCATCATCACAAAAGCATAACTTTCATCACCTTCAAAGATTTCAATTTTATTAGGCAGCACTGATGAATCGAATAATTCTGATGATGCGATATCAGAAAAACCATCTAGCGCAATAGATTCGAAATCCTTTAAGCCGGTAACTTGAACTGGAGCATCAATTGCATTTGCTAAGGCATTTAAAGTAACCCCTTCCAGCACCATTGATTCTAATTCTAAAAAATCATCTTGCATCAAGGCCAATGCTTCAGCATCAATAAGCTCGCTCAATAATTCATCAGATATTTCTGTTTTAGTTTTAATTTGAGGTTTGATCACTTCAGTTAATTTAAGAATATGTAATGAGTCTTCAAGTTCTATGATTGGGCTGATGGAATTAAGCTGCATTGATAAGATTGCATTCTCGAACTCTTCTGGAAATGCATCTCCTGAGGATAGACCTAAATCACCACCAGAATCTTTGGATGCATCATCTTCGCTATAATTGGAAACTGCATCCTCAAATGAAATTTCTTTTGCTTGTATGCTTTCATAAATAGAGTTTACTTTTTCAAAAGCCAAAGAAGGACTCTCATAATTAGATTTCTCAATCATCAGATGTGAAATTTTATTTTGAATTTGCCCCTCAACATTGCTCAGATAATCTGAATATGCTTCATCTATGTAACCTTCCGGAACTTGAACTTGTTTTTTGTAAGCATCATAAGTTAAGACAATATACGAAAAATCTCGTTGCTCTTTAGAAAGAAATAAAAATGGGTTGTTTTCATAGAATACCTGCCCCTCTTCAAGGCTGGCCTCTTGCTCGTTAACCAAGATATTTTTATCAACTTTTATAAAATCTATGTCTCTTGAAGTTTCTAGCATTGATGCCAAAGCCTCAACATCACGGGTAATTGGAAAAGCAGTTATACCCATGGCTGAAACAAGCGTATCTAATGACATGGTCTCTCTTACAAGCTCTATATATTCTTCAGGAGTCCAGCCATTAGCTCTAATAGTTGATTCAAAAAGTGTTTGATCAAAGCCGTTTTCGCCTTGAAAGCTCTCAATGTTAATAATCTCTTGTTTGGCGGCTTTCTCAGATACTATAAGACCAAGCTTTCTTGCGTGAGAAAGAAGAGTTTTTTGGTTAATAATTTCATTCTTAATTAATCCCAGGGAAACTTCTTCATCTAGATCATCCAAAGAAAAATCTTCACCGTACATGGATCGCAGTCTTTGACTGACTTGACTGGTGGCTAGATTGACATCCATTTGAGATACAGGCTCACCATTTACCGTTCCAAAACTTGCAAAAGTTGTGCCAAAAGACTGTGAACCCAAAAATACAAATGGTATAGCAAGTAAGGCTGTGATAACTATAACTCGTTTACCTGACAGAAAATTTCTTAGTGACTCTAACATTTGAGCTTCATCCTCTTTAAAAGCTAACAATCATACATAAAAAAAGGGTGCTTATGCACCCTTTTTTTAAAGACCTTTAAATCTAAAGTTAATTAAGAATTTTTAACTTTATCTTTTAACCCTTTACCAGCTTTAAAGCCTGGAACTTTTGATGCGCAATATGCATTGAAGCACCTGTTTGTGGATTTCTTCCTTCTCTAGCAGCTCTGTGTCTTACTGAAAAAGTTCCAAAACCTACAAGCGAAACTGTATCGCCTTTGCCTAAAGCATCACCGATTGAATCTAAAACCGCATCAACAGCTCTCCCAGCTGAAGCTTTGGTAACGTCTGCTGATGAAGCAACTGCATCTACTAAGTCTGATTTATTCATTGAATTCTCCTCTGGTTAATTTATGTACCTAGGTCTATGAAAAGCTATCGGAGAGCAAATGTCAAGCTTTAAAACCTATTCTAATGGGGCTTTCTAGAAGTTGTTCGAGCGCTAGATGATTTTGGTTTAGCTAGAACTTTGGAAGTTTTTCTTTTTTTAATTGGTTTTGGCTCTGCAGTCAGAGCATGAGTTATGGCCTCATCCACCCATCGAACTGGAAGAATCTCTAAGGCATGAGTAATTTGAGATGGAATTTCTCTCAAGTCAGCAGCATTATCCTCCGGGATAATAACTCTCTTGATACCTCCGCGTTTAGCAGCAAGCAGTTTTTCTTTCAGGCCCCCAATTTTTGTTACTTGGCCATGCAGTGTTATTTCTCCAGTCATGGCTGTATCTGATCTCACCGGGATTCCAGTGAAAACTGAAATTAAAGCAGCGCACATCCCGACTCCTGCACTGGGGCCATCTTTGGGTGTAGCTCCATCAGGAACATGAATATGAACATCAAATTTTTCATAGAAATTAGTTGGTATGCCTAATTTTTCTGATCTAGATCTGACGACTGTAAGTGCAGCTTGGATAGATTCCTGCATCACATCTCCCAGGGAGCCTGTTTTAATAACCTGCCCTTTTCCAGGAACGTATGATGCCTCAATCGTTAACAACTCACCTCCAACTTCAGTCCATGCCAATCCTGAAACTTTGCCAACTATATCCTCAACATCAGCTTCACCAAATTTAAATTTGGGAACCCCACAATATTTCTCTAAGTTTTTGGGTGTAATATTAATAGAGCTTTTAATTGTTTTAGGATCTGCAAGCACTCTTTCTTTAACTGATTTTCTAAAAATTTTTGCAATCTGTCTTTCGAGACTTCGCACTCCAGCCTCTCTAGTATAGTGACGCACTATATCCAATATTGATTTGTCGCTGAGCTTAACCTCTTTTTCATCCAGTCCATTTCTTTCAAGTTGCTTAGGAATTAAATATTGTTTTGCAATATTTAATTTTTCATCCTCTATGTAACCAGGCAATCTAATAATTTCCATTCGATCAAGTAAGGGGCCTGGAATATTTAAACTGTTCGCAGTGCAAACAAACATTACCTCAGACAGATCAAAATCAACCTCTAGATAGTGATCTGAAAACGTATTGTTTTGCTCTGGGTCTAATACTTCAAGTAATGCTGATGCAGGGTCACCGCGATGATCCATCCCCATTTTATCGATCTCATCCAATAAAAATAATGGGTTTTTTACTTCAACTTTTGAAAGCTTTTGAATAATTTTTCCTGGCATAGACCCAATGTAAGTTCTTCGATGTCCTCTTATTTCTGCCTCATCTCTAACGCCACCTAATGACATTCTGACAAATTTTCTATTCGTGGCTCTTGCGATAGAGTTTCCAAGAGATGTTTTTCCTACTCCTGGCGGGCCCACTAAACATAAGACAGGTGCTTTTAATGTTTTAACTCTCTGCTGAACAGCCAGGTATTCAAGAATTCTTTCTTTGACCTCGTCCAAACCAAAGTGATCTTCGTCAAGGATTTCAATTGCTGACTTTAAATTTGATTTAACTTTACTTCTTTTTTTCCAAGGGATCCCGGTCAGCCAATCCAAATATGAACGAACAACAGATGCCTCCGCAGACATTGGAGACATTTGCTTGAACTTAGTAAATTCATTGTTGGCTTTTTTTAAGGCTTCTTTTGACATGCCAGCCTTGGCAATGTTTTCTTCTAATTGTGAAATTTCATCGCCCTCTTCGCTAATATCCCCCAACTCTTTTTGCGCAGCTTTAATTTGTTCATTCAAATAGTACTCACGTTGAGATTTTTCCATCTGGCCTTTAACTCTATTTCGAATTCTTTTGTCGACATCCATAACATCCAACTGAGACTCGATAAAAGCTATCAGTATTTCAGCTCTGAGCTGGAAATCGGCAGTTTCCAGAATCTCTTGTTTTTGCTTTATTTCCATTGGCAAATGGCCGGCTATTGAATCGATAATTCTGGATAAATCATCTAAAGCATCAATTGATGCTAAAACTTCTGGAGCAATTTTTTTTGTAATTTTNATAAAATCATGGAACTTGGCTTTGATAAATCTTGCTAGGTTTTCTCCATCTTTGATATCAATCACTGGTTCTGTAATAAGACTGACTCTTACTTTAGAGAATTTTGTATCTGATTCTAAGGAATCCATTTGGGCTCTCTGCGAGCCCTCAACCAAAACTTTTACAGTTCCGTCAGGTAATTTTATTAATTGCAGAATATTGGCAATGGTTGCAACCTTAAATAAATCATCAAACAAAGGTGCGTCCAAGGAACCATCTTTTTGAGTGGCTAAGATGATTTTCTTTTCACCAGCCATGGCTGCATTCAATGCATTGATGGATTTATTTCTGCCTACAAATAATGTTGATACTACGCCTGGAAATACAACAACATCTCTGAGGGGAATAAGTGGAAGATCATATTTAATAGTAGCCATATAAATATAATGAGGGAGAATTAATTAAATTCAACCAGCAGAAGAAGATTTTTTCTTGGGAGATTTATATACCTTTATTGGATCTGTTGAATGCAAGACAGAATTCTCATCGACTATCACTTTTTCTAAATCTATATTTGGAAGTTCAAACATTGTATCCATTAAAAGTTCTTCCATGATTGATCTTAAGCCCCTTGCACCTGTTTTTCTCTTCAGGGCTTTCTTTGCTATCTCAAGCAAGGCTTCGGTTCGAAAATCTAATTCGACCTCATCGATATCGAACAAGTATTTGTATTGATTAACCAATGCATTTTTTGGCTCTTGCAAAATTCTGACGAGCGCCGCCTCATCCAACTCATGCAAGGTTGAGATGACTGGTAACCTGCCAACAAATTCTGGAATCAAACCATATTTCACCAGATCTTCTGGCTCTAAAGTTTCTACAATTGAAGTAACAGACGCCTTGGTATCTTTCACAGGAGCGCCGAAACCAATACCGGAATTATCTGTTCTATGCTTAATAACTTCATCAATACCAGAAAAAGCTCCGCCACATATAAATAATATATTAGAGGTATCAATCTGAATAAATTCTTGCTGTGGATGCTTTCTGCCGCCTTGCGGAGGAATTGATGCAACTGTGCCTTCGATTAACTTTAGCAAAGCTTGTTGAACGCCTTCACCAGACACATCTCTGGTGATAGAGGGGTTATCTGATTTACGAGCAATCTTATCGATCTCATCAATATAGACAATTCCAAGAGCAGCTTTGTCAGGATCGTAATCACATTTTTGGAGAAGCTTTTGAATAATGTTTTCGACATCTTCACCCACATATCCAGCTTCGGTTAAAGTGGTTGCGTCCGCTATAGTAAATGGAACATTGAGAACTCTTGCCAAAGTTTGCGCCAAAAGTGTTTTACCACTGCCGGTTGGCCCAAGCAATAAAACATTACTTTTTTGCAATTCTATCTCATCTTTGTTGGAGTTAGATCTGAGTCTTTTGTAATGATTGTATACAGCAACAGAAAGAGTTTTTTTTGCTTTCTCTTGACCAATCACATATTCATCTAATTGTTTAAATATCTCTAAAGGAGATGGCAAAACATCAAGAACCTCGTCATCTTCTGCTTTAACCTCCTCTTCGATAATGTCATTGCAAAGATCAACACACTCGTCACAAATATAAACACTGGGTCCGGCAATAAGTTTACGAACCTCTTCTTGGCCCTTGCCACAGAAAGTGCAAGATAGTTTGTTATTGTCTTTATTTTCCATTCGTAGTTGGTCTGCTTTCTAATATTTCATCAATTATGCCATAGGCTTTAGCTTCCTTAGCATTGAGAAAGTTATCTCTATCCGTATCCTGTTCAACTTTCTTCAAAGTTTTACCTGTGTGCTTAGAAAGTATTTCATTCACTTTTTGTTTAACCAACAGCATTTCTTTGGCATGAATTTCAAAGTCAGAGGCTTGGCCTTGAAACCCTCCCAAGGGTTGATGAATCATGATTCGAGAATTTGTTAAAGCAAATCTCTTACCTTTTGCTCCACCCGCAAGCAAAAGTGATCCCATACTTGCAGCCTGACCAATGCACAATGTTGATACCTCAGGAGCAATAAATTGCATAGTGTCATAGATAGCTAGCCCAGAAGTAATAATCCCTCCAGGTGAATTAATGTAAATGCTTATATCCTTTTCAGGATTTTCTGATTCCAAGAATAGAAGCTGAGCAACGACTAAATTAGAAATGTAATCATCGATCGGGCCAGATAAAAAAATAATTCTTTCTTTTAAAAGCCGTGAATATATATCAAAGGCACGCTCCCCACGAGGAGTCTGCTCTACAACCATCGGCACCAAGCCAGAATTTATTTTTTCCATAATTTATTTATTTGCCAGTTCTGAAAATTTTATCACCTTTACCTTAGATTTAAGGGCA
>JGI20159J14440_10003193_pt1 | contig 10713 bp, 10 predicted proteins | sample COG_09_FD_14440 | JGI IMG/M metagenome (IMG submission 14440) | reverse complement strand
GATCATCAAGTTGCTCCATCAAAATGGGTTGATATACATACAAAAAAAGGTATTGTAAAGGGTGTTTTTGGCTGGCCAGCTATTCACACAAGGAAACCAGGTAAAGAAGAACAACCTTCAATGGATACTATTTTCATTGATATTGGTGCAAAAAACAAAAAAGAGGTTGGAAAAATGGGGGTTCATGTTGGGTGCGTTATTACCTATCCTGATAAATTTCAAATTTTAAATAAAGATAAGTTTGTTTGTAGAGCTATTGATAATAGAGCTGGTGGATTTATGATTGCAGAAGTTGCTAGATTGTTATATGAAAATAAAAAAAAATTACCTTTTGGCCTATATGTAACTAATTCAGTTCAAGAAGAAATTGGATTAAGGGGAGCTGAAATGATTACTCAAAGAATAAAACCTGATCTTGCAATCGTCACAGATGTATGTCATGACACCTCTACTCCAATGATTAATAAAAAAGCTCAAGGAGATAACACTATGGGCTCAGGTCCTGTTATTTCATACGCGCCTGCAATTCAAAATAAATTTAGAGAAAGAATTATAGAAACCGCTGAAAAAAATAAAATTCCTTTTCAAAGACATGCTTCGTCAAGAAGTACTGGAACCGATACTGATGCATTTGCTTACAGTAACGGTGGAGTCGCTTCTGCGCTAATATCATTGCCATTAAGATATATGCATACGACTGTGGAAATGGTTCAAAAAAATGATGTTGAAAATGTAATTAAACTTATTTATGAGACTCTTCTGACAATTAAGGAAGGTGAGGATTTTAATTATTTTAAGTAAAATAGTCAAAAAAAAGAAAATGTCTTAAGCTTTAATTAATATTTGCTTTACAATTTCAGGATTTAATAAAGTAGAAATATCGCCAAAATTTTCTTTTTCACCAGATGCAATTTTTCTCAAAATTCTTCTCATTATTTTACCACTCCTAGTTTTAGGTAGACCTGGAACAATCTGAATAATATCGGGTTTTGCTATTGGGCCTATTGTTTTTGAGATTTGTTCTTTTATTTCTTTTTCCATGTCAACTATAACTGCTTCATCTAATAAAATTACAAAAGCTCTAAGTGCATTTCCTTTTATCTCGTGAGGATAACCTACAACAGCACTCTCAACAACATTTTCATGAAGATTAATCGCATCTTCAATTGGCGCTGTTCCTAAATTATGTCCCGAAACTATAACTACATCGTCAACTCTGCCTGTTATTCTAAAATTTCCTTCACTATCAGTTAAAGCTCCATCTCCAGGAAAATAATAACCGGGATAAGCTGTAAAATACACATTTTTGTATCTTTGATGATTTCCATAAATGGTTCTAGCGATAGAGGGCCACGGATATTTTATAGCTAAAATTCCTTCCTTATCATAATCTAAAATCTCTTTACCATCTTTATCTAACAAAACAGGTTGAATTCCAATCATTGGTTTAGTTGCAAATGTTGGTTTATCTTTTGTAACTCCAGCTAAAGATGTAAGCATAATACCGCCTGTTTCGGTTTGCCACCAAGTATCTACAATTGGACATTTTGATTTACCTATGTTTTTATCGTACCAATTCCATGCCTCTTCATTAATCGGTTCTCCAACAGTCCCCAACACCTTGAGCGAAGAAAGGTCATTGCTTTCAACTAAAGAAACAGAATGTTTCGCCAATGCCCTAATAGCTGTTGGTGCAGTGTAGAAATGAGTTATTTTATGTTTTTCTACTATGTTCCAAAATCTAGAATAATCTGGATATGAGGGGACTCCCTCAAACATTACTGAAGTTGCACCGGCTAATAACGGACCATAAACAATGTAACTATGTCCAGTAATCCATCCGATATCGGCAGTACACCAATATATATCATTAGATTGATATTGAAATACATTTAAAAATGTATAAGTTGAATATACCATATAACCTCCACAAGAATGAACCATACCTTTAGGCTTACCAGTGGAGCCAGAGGTATATAAAATAAATAGCATGTCTTCAGAATCCATTTCTTCAGCTTCACAATAATCCTGAAACATCTTCAATTTCGTTATGCCACCAAGTTTCATTATTATTCATCTTTACATTACTTCCAGTTCTTTTAAACACAATCGTAGATTCAATAGAATCACATTCCAATAAGGCTTCATCAACTATTGATTTTAGATCAATAACCTTGGAACCTCTAAAACTACCATCGGCAGTTAATAAAATTTTGCACTCTGAATCTTTAATTCTCGCAGCGAGTGCAGTTGATGAAAAACCAGCAAATACTACCGAGTGAACTGCACCAATTCTGGCACAAGCAAGAACAGCTATAGTTAGTTCAGGAACCATTGGCATATATATACAAACCCTATCACCTTTTTCGACATTTTTACTTTTTAACACATTCGCAAAAACACAAACTCTTTGGTGTAAATCTTTATATGAAATTTTTTGAGTTTCTTTATTAGGGTCATTTGGTTCAAATAAAATTGCAGTTTTATTTGGATTTTCTTCCAAATGTCTGTCTAAACAGTTCTCGGTTATATTTAACTTTCCATTTAAAAACCACTTAAACTCTGGTTTATTAAAATCATATTTTAAAGTTTTTGTCCACTTATTTCTCCAGCTAAAAGTAGATGCTATTTCACTCCAGAAATTTTCAGGATTATTTATACTTTTACTATATAAGTCGTTGTATTCATTAATGTTTTTAGCAATGTAGTTTTCAATTTTTTTCAAAATCTTGATTTTTAGCTAAATATAAAAAAAAATGACTATTGATTTAACCTAAAATTTAGTATTGACTTGTTTATTTGCCTAACTAAACTAGGTCCACTATAAACAAAGCCAGAATATAGCTGAACAAGTGAAGCGCCTGCCTTAATTTTTTCAATTGCATCGTTTGGATTCATAATACCACCCACACCAATTATTGGTATTTTACCTTTGCTAGATTTATTTAAAAACCTTATTACTTCAGTTGATCTATCTGCTAACGGAGCTCCACTCAGACCGCCAGATTCAATCGTTATATTTTTTGGGGATTTTAAGTTTTCTCTTTGTATGGTGGTATTGGTAGCTATTATACCATCAATTGAAGTCCTTGTAACAACGTCTATAATACTCAATAACTGATCATTAGATAAATCAGGTGCTATCTTTAGTAATATTGGTTTTGGATTTTTTCTACTAAAATTATTTTTTTGAATTGAACTTAATAAAAAAACGAGATTGTCTTTGTTCTGTAAATCTCTTAAATTTTCAGTATTAGGAGAACTAACATTTATTGCAAAATAATCAACTAGATCAAATAAATAATCAAAAGAAATCAAATAATCTGAAACAGCATTATTAATAGGTGTAATTTTATTTTTTCCAATGTTTCCACCAACAATAATATTTCCCTTTTTTTTAAGTCTAGAAGCAATTAATTCAATACCATCATTATTGAATCCCATTCTATTAATAATGGCTTCATCGCTTAATAATCTAAAAAGTCTTTTTTTAGGATTACCAGATTGTGGTTTTGGAGTAACTGTTCCAATTTCAATAAACCCAAAACCTAAACTTGAAAACTGATTAATTAATTTAGCGTTCTTATCCAAACCAGCGGCTAAACCCACAGGGTTAGGAAAGTCAATCCCAAAAAGTTTAGTTCTTAAAACAGGGTGATTAATTTTGAAATACTTATTTAAAAAATAAAAAAGAAAAGGAAAGTAACTTAATAACTTAAGAGCCAAAAATGTAAAATCATGGATTTTCTCCGCATCAAAGCGAAAGAGTAATGGTCGGATTATTGATTTATATATCAATTAAATATGAAATTATTTTTTTGCAGACTTGGTATTCAATTTAGAACTCATTTCAAAAGAAATTGCAGAAACTTCGTATCTAATTTTACCAGCCATAGTCTCTAAAACACAGGAATCATTTCCCTCTACAATTTCTATAATTTTACCGTGCAAGCCACTTTTAGTAATAACTCTATCTCCTCTTTTAAGTTGAGTTAAGAATTTTTTTTCTTTTTTCTGTTTTCTCATAGGACCAACAATCATCAGAAAAAAAAGTGCACCCATAAATAATAACAAACTAGTTAAATCCATTTTTTAAGATTTAGGAATTACAATTGATTTTATATTAAGAATTTGTTTACCCTTGGCAGTATTAGTAATTAAAGTTACAGCTTTTCTCTGCATTCCAGGTCTGTTATTAGAATCAAACTTCACAATAATTTTACCAGTCTCTCCTGGCTTGATAGGAGTATTTTTAGGATAGTCTGGAACGGTACAACCACAACTACCTGATGCATCTGAAATTATTAAATCAGATTGACCAACATTTGTAAAACTAAATTCAGTTTCAGCTATTTTACCTTCTTTTATTTCTCCAAAATCATGATTTTTTTTATCAAATTCAATTACAGGAAAATCACCTGTATTTTTTAATCTTTCTTTTGTTGATTGAACATTTTCTTCCTTAACTTTTTTTGAAGGATCAGAATCGCAAGATGTAATTGAAAATGATATAACAAAAGCAATTATAAAAGAGATTAAAGACACTTGTATTGTTTGTTTGTTGGGTTTCATATTTGTTGTATAATTTAATTCAAAAATAGTAAATTATTGCATACCTCTTTTATTCTTTTTTAAAGTTCCATTTTTGGTAAGGTTTTTTGATAATTTATCTAATATTCCATTGATAAATATATTACTCTTTTTACTAGAATATTCTTTAGCAATTTCTAAATATTCATTTATAGAAGCTTTAACTGGAATAGATTTAAAAAATAAAAATTCAGCCAAACACATTTGCAATAATATTAAATCAATTTGTGCTATTCTATCATTATCCCAGTTCAGGGTAATTTTAGATATATGATCTTGTAACATATCCTTGTTATCAATTACTGATTTGAGTAATTTTACACCAAACTCAGCATCTTCATCATTCTTATAAATATCCATCATTAAAGGAAGAGATTTTGAAGATTTTTTACTGTTTTTTATTGAGCTCAAAACTAAAGAATTGACAAGTGGTAAATCATTAATCCAGGATATTTCTGTGTCTTCAAAAAAATCATATAGTTTTTTATTCGAAGCTATTATTTTTCTAAACAAATTAGTCAGGTACAACTTATCTAATTCAAAGCTCTTATTGTATTCGTCTTTTAAATATTTAATTGAAATATCACTTTCAATAATATCATTCCAAATTGAAGAAATTAACTCTGATCGAGACTCCCAGTAATTAACAGAAAAATCATTGATTTTTTTTGATAAAAATTCATTAGAACTTACACGTTTTAACACTAAATTATTACAAAACTTATTTAGAGATAGATCGGAGTCTTTATTAATATATTTTTTTTGATTTTTTGAGTGTAGTTCATTAGCAAAATAATGTAATTCTTTTAATAAGGAAAAACAGGTTATATATAACTTAAAAAAATTTTTATTTGATTTTAAAAAATAACTAATTTGAAAATCTATATTCTTATCTAAAGACTTATCAAATGCATAAACACCTTCCAAAGCTTTTATTCTTAGTTGACGCCTGTTTAACATTTAAAAGAACTTTATTTATTTTGAACAAAACTAGTTTTATTTTTTCGAAAATCAAGCTAAAGATTATAAAGAATTAAATGAACATTGGTGTATATTTGAATTCTATAAAAAAATGAAAGAATTAAAATTTCTAAATAAATTTTTATACAAATATAGAATTAAACTAATTATTGGTTTTTTTATAACTGTAACTGCTAGAATATTTGCTTTAATTGCTCCAAATCTAGTTGGTAATTCTATAACTTTGATTGAAAATTATGTTCTTTCCTCTCAATAGATCTGGATGTTTTAAAGGAAAGGTTAGTTATAAATATTTTACTAATTATTGGTTCAGCTTTAATTGCTGGAGTATTTACATTTATAATGCGACAAATGATAATTAATGTTTCAAGATTTATTGAATTTGATTTAAAAAATATTATTTACAAAAAATACCAAAATCTAGATTTCGATTTTTACAAAAATAATCGACCGGAGATTTAATGAATAGAATTAGTGAAGATGTGAGTAAGGTTAGAATGTATGTAGGTCCAGCAATTATGTACACAATAAATACAATTACCTTATTTATAATAGTTGTTTCATACATGTTTAGTGTTGCACCAAAACTTACAATGTACACTTTAATCCCATTACCTATCCTTTCAATTATAATTTATAAAATAAGTAGAATCATTAATATTAGAAGTAAAATTGTTCAAGAATATTTATCAAAACTAACAACTTTTACTCAAGAGGCTTTCAGCGGAGTTAAAATAATTAAAACTTATACTATTGAAGATTTTACAAATCAAAAACTAGAAAAACTAGCAAGTGATAGTAAAAATAAAAATATGTCTTTAGTAAAGGTTCAATCTTGGTTTTTTCCACTTATGATTTTACTTATTGGTATTAGTAATATACTAGTTATTTATATTGGAGGAAATCAGTATATGAACGGTCAAATTGAGTTAGGTGTTTTAGCAGAATTTATAATTTATGTTAACATGTTAACTTGGCCAGTAGCAACAGTTGGATGGGTTACCTCAATAATCCAACAAGCAGAAGCTTCTCAAAAAAGAATTAATGAGTTTTTAAATGTTCCCTATAAAATAGTAAACAAAAAAAACTCTAAGCTAATGGTTGATGGAGACATATCTTTTAATAACGTTTCTTACACATACAAAGAAACTAATATAAAAGCATTAGATAAAATTTCTTTTAATGTAAAAAAAGGAGAAAGTATAGCTATAATGGGTGATGTAGGTTCAGGAAAAACAACAATTTTAGAGTTAATCTCTAGAGTTTATGAACCAGATCAAGGAAATGTATATATAGGCGGAAATAACATAAGTGATATTAACTTAAACTTACTTAGAGATTCTATTGGATATGTTCCTCAGTCAACATTTTTATTTTCAGAAACAATTGAGAATAATTTAAAATTTGGAAAAGAAGATGCATCAAATTCAGAAATAAAAGAAAGTATAAAAATAGCTGATTTAACAGATGACATTAATTTGTTTAAAGACAAATACAATACATTATTGGGAGAAAGAGGAGTGAATCTCTCTGGGGGACAAAAACAAAGGCTTGCTATAGCCAGAGCAGTAATTAAAAAACCTAAAATTCTAATTTTAGATGATAGTCTGTCAGCTGTTGACACTCAAACAGAAGAAAATATTATTAGTAATATAAATAATATAACTAAAAATATAACTGTTTTTATTTCAACTCACAGAATATCAACATCAAAAAATTGTGATAAGATATTAGTTATTAATAATGGGAATCTTGAAAGTTTTGGCTCTCACGAAGAACTAATGAAACAAAAGAAGACATATTTTGAAACATACACTAAACAATCCAAAGAAAAAGATCTCAACTAATATTTGGTGAGTTTATTTTTTTTATTCATTTTTGATTTAAATAAAACGTATAATGGAAGAAAAAAAATATAATGCAGCTGATGATATTTATTCTAAAATATTAAGAGCAGGAAGAAGAACTTATTTTTTTGATGTAAGATCAACAAAAGCAGGAGATTATTATTTAACAATTTCTGAAAGTAAAAAATTTACTAACGAAGATGGTTCTTTCTATTTTAAAAAACATAAAATCTATCTTTATAAAGAAGATTTTCAAGGTTTTTCTGATCTTTTAAATGAAATGACGAAATACATTTTAGATGAAAAAGGTTTAGAAGTTATTAGCGAGATTCATCAAAAAGATTTCAAAAAAGAAGAACACTCTGAATCTAATAAATCTGAGGTTTCATCAGAAGAAAAAGATTCTAATGAAAATTTTACTGATGTAGATTTTGATGATATTTAAAATTAAATAGTTATGAGAAAAATATTTTACTTACTTTTTTTTTTAAGTATCAATATTTTTTCACAAGACAAACACGANCTTTCTTATTATTTTGGAGATGAAACACAATATTTTAATCCACAAATTCCTAAACCAAATTCATTTTTACTCTCAAAGGGCGAAGTAGGATCATCACATGTAAGCCATGATAGGTTAGTTCAATACATGTATGCCCTAGCGAATTCGTCTTCTAGAATTTTAATTGAAGACCGTGGAAACACCTATGAAGGCAGACCATTGCTGTTGTTAACGATATCATCTGAAAAAAATCTAGATAAATTAGATGAAATTAGAAAAAATCACCTTTCATATACAGTCGGTAATAATAAAAAACAGTCTTACAATAGACCAATAATAATTTACCAAGGATACTCAATTCATGGGAATGAGCCTAGTGGAAGTAATGCAGCATTATTATATGCTTATTATTTAGCTGCATCAAATAATCCAAAACTCGTAAATCAATTAAACAACTCAGTCATATTACTTGACCCCTCAATGAATCCGGATGGACTTCAAAGGTTTGCGCATTGGGCAAATACAAATAAAAGTATCAACTTGAATCCGGATAGTAATGACAGAGAATTTGATGAAAATTGGCCAAAAGGAAGAACTAATCATTATTGGTTTGATATGAATAGAGATTGGTTACCGGTACAATTACCAGAATCAAATGTTCGAATTGAAACATTTCATAACTGGTATCCAAATGTTCTAACTGATCATCATGAAATGGGGACTAACTCGACTTTTTTTTACCAACCTGGAATTCCATCTAGAGTAAATCCTTTAACTCCAAAAAAAAATCAATACCTAACTGCTAAAATTGGTCAATATCATGAAAAGCAATTAAGTAAAATTGGTTCGTTATTTTATAGTGAAGAAGATTATGATGATTTTTATTATGGAAAGGGATCTACATTTCCTGATATTAATGGAAGTATAGGAATATTATTTGAACAGGGTAGTTCAAGAGGACATTTACAAGAAAGTATCAATGGAGAAATCTCATTTCCATTTACTATTAAAAATCAACTTACCACCTCTTTATCTACTTTAAATGCATCGTTCGAATTAAAAAAAGATTTATTGGATTATCAATATGAATTTTTTGTTAATTCAATGAAAATCGCAAAAAAGAATAAAAATAAATACATAGTTGTTGGTGACAAAAAAGATAAATCAAAGTTGTTTCACTTTTACGAAATATTAAAAAAACATAAAATTGAAATAAAAAAATTAAATAAGAATCAAATTGTTGACGGAACTGAATTTAAAAAAGAAAACTCTTTGTTGATTCCAAAAAACCAAAGAAATTCTAGATTAATTAGCGCAATGATAGAAAACAGAACAAAATTTAAGGACAGTTTGTTTTATGATGTTTCTGCTTGGTCATTTTTACATTCATTTGATTTAGAATATGCTGATTTGATTTTAAAGGAGAAAACTGAAAAACTTGTTTTAAAAAAACCAAAAGGTAAAATTCTTTCAAAAAGTAAATACGCTTACCTTTTTTCTTGGGACGATTACTATACGCCAATGGCTCTATATGAATTATTAAATAATAATTTAAGATTAAAAGTAGCTACTGAAAAATTTGAAATTGATAATAAAAAATTTGACTACGGTACTATATTAATTCCAGTTAAAAACCAAAATAAAAGTATTGAGGAAATAAATAAAATTCTTGAGAAAATTACTAATTTGTCTGGAATTAACTTTTTTGGAGTCAGTACTAGTAAAACTGAAGGTATTGATTTAGGAAGTAATAGTTTTAAAAATATAACAACACCAAAAATTGGTCTTGTAGTTGGCAATGGAATATCAAGTTATGATGCTGGAGAAATTTGGCACTTATTAGATACTAAATATAAAATCCCTTAACTAAAATTAAATCTAATTCATTATCCAGATTAGATTTAGAAAAATACAATACAATCATTTTTGTTAACGGATCCCATAATTACAGTAAAAACACTCTCAAAAATTTAAAAAACTGGATAGAAAATGGCGGTAATTTAATTGGGTTTAGAAATGCTGTTAGTTGGTTAAATAAAAATAAATTTATTTCTATTAATCTTAAGAATAATAAACCAAAAGCAAACAATATAACTTTTACAAACAAAAGTAAATTTTACGGAGCTCAACTTACAAGTGGAGCAATTTTTAATACATCACTAGACTTAAGTCATCCAATAAACTATGGTTTTTATAAAAATAATTTGTCAGTTTTTAGAAACACCAATATTTTTATTGAAAATGATTCACTTAGTTTTAACAACCCTATTAAATACACTAACACAAACACTCTTATAAGCGGATATATTTCTGAAGAGAACTACAAGTCTATGAAGGATAGTAGACCATTTGTAAATTTCAAAATAAAGAAGGGCAATATCAATGTGTTTTCTGATAATACCAATTTTAGAGGCTTTTGGTTTGGCACTAATAAACTATTTATGAACGCAATATTCTTCTCAAAGATTATGTAAAATAATTAATTAGTTGGTGGTTTATGTTTTTCAAACGGTCTAAACAATAAACTTTTGATACTTTGATTATCTTTTTCGTTAAAGTAAGTATCTACACCATAAATTATTTTGGAAGGATTTAAAAAACTGAAGGTTCCAAATAATCTATCCCAGAAAGAAAAAATATTTCCATAATTGGAATCAGTATAAGGTAACATGTAATGATGATGAATTTTGTGCATATTTGGAGTCACAATTACATAGCTTAAAAATTTATCTAAATTAGGACTAATATCAATATTAGCATGATTAAATTGAGATAAAACAACAGAAAGAGATT
>JGI20159J14440_10003191_pt1 | contig 10721 bp, 10 predicted proteins | sample COG_09_FD_14440 | JGI IMG/M metagenome (IMG submission 14440) | reverse complement strand
TTATAATAATTGTTGTTAATATTATATATTATAAAGAAACAATTTTTTCATTTTTTAAATAATTATGTTAGTTTAATTAATGCCAAAAGATTTATTTAAAATTTCTAAAGAAAAAAAAATAAAATATTTTTTAATAAGCTTTGTGGATCTATTTGGAGTTTTAAGATCAAAATTAGTCCCTGCTAGAGCTATAAAAGAAATGCAAGAAACAGGTGCTGGATTTGCTGGTTTTGCTGCATGGCTTGATATGTCACCTGCCGACTCAGATATGTTTGGTATTCCAGATCCTGATAGTCTTATTCAATTACCATGGAATAAAGAAATTGGCTGGTTAGCTTCAGATCTTTGGATGAATGGAAAGCCAGTACAAGCATCACCAAGAATAATGCTCAAAAACCAAATTAAAAAATTACAAAAAAAAGGTCTAACAATGAAATCTGGTGTAGAATGTGAATATTTTCTAATATCATCAGACGGTAATTCGATAGCGGATCCAAGAGATACTCAATCAAAACCTTGTTATGATCAATCAGCTTTAATGAGAAGATATGATTTAATTAAAGAAATTTGTGACTCCATGATTGAAATGGGATGGGGTCCTTACCAAAATGATCATGAAGATGCCAATGGTCAATTTGAAATGAATTGGGATTATGATGACTGTTTAATTACTGCCGATAGACACACATTCTTTAAATTTATGGTTAAAACAATTGCTGAAAAACATGGGTTAAGAGCAACATTTATGCCTAAACCATTTGAAAATTTGACTGGGAATGGATGTCATGCTCATATTTCAGTTTGGGATGGTAAAAAAAATAAGTTTTTAGATAACTCTAATAAACTTGGCTTAAGTAAAATGGCTTATAATTTTCTTGGAGGTGTTATTAAAAATGCATCTTCTCTTTCAGCTTTTTTTAATCCAACAATAAACAGTTATCGAAGAATTAATGCTCCACCAACTAAATCAGGAGCATCATGGTCTCCAAGTAGTATTTCTTACACGGGTAATAACAGAACTCATATGATTAGAATTCCTGATCCAGGTAGATTTGAATTAAGATTAATGGACGGTTCTGCAAACCCTTATTTATTACAAGCAAGTGTTTTAGCTGCGGGCTTAGATGGATTAAATAACAAAATAGATCCTGGAAAGCCATTAAGTTGTAATATGTATGAAGATCATAAAAAATATCCTGATCTTCCTAAACTTCCAAATGAATTAGATCAATCACTTGAAAAACTTAAAGATAATAAAGATATGAATGAGGCGTTTGGTAAGGAAGTAATTAATAGCTATATCAAGCTTAGAGATTCAGAAATTAAAGAATTTAAACAAAAAGAAAGTTTTGACAAAACTAAAGCTATTACTAGGTGGGAACGAGATAATACGTTAGACTGTTAGATAATGACAATTTCATCTAATGGTTATCCTTGGAAGTATTCTGAATTTATTACAAATAAAAATTATTCTTTTAATAAAGAACAAATACTAAAATCACTATCAAAAGAAGAAATTGATGATGCATATCTTAGTATAAAAGAATGGAATGGATACTCACCTACTCCCTTATTAGATCTAAATAAATTATCTAAAGAATTAAATTTAAATAAAATTTTTTATAAAGATGAAAGTAAAAGATTTAATTTAAAATCATTTAAAGCATTAGGTGGAGCATATGCTGTAGAAAAAATATCAAAAGGAAATAAAGAAATAATAGTTTCAACTGCAACTGCTGGTAATCATGGAAGATCTGTAGCTTGGGGTGCAAAAAGACTTGGTCTTAAATGTAAAATTTTTATCAGTGAGTTTGTAAGTGATGCTAGAGGAGAGGCGATGTCAAAATTAGGTGCTGAAGTTATCAAAGTAAAAGGTAACTATGAAAAATCACTTATTGAATGCATAAAACAATCAACAGAAAATGGTTGGCAAATAGTTCAGGATGTTGCTTGGAATGATTATATGTTAGTTCCTAAATTTACAATGGCTGGTTATACAGTAATGATGAAAGAGATATTTGATCAAATTAAAAAGATTCAAATTACTCATATAATTTTACAAGCAGGTGTTGGTGGAATGGCTGGAGCAATGATAGCAGGTATAGCAAGATATTTAAAATATATCCCAACAACTATAGTTGTTGAACCAGATAGTGCAGCATGTGTTTTAGGAAAGTATTCGATCTGGAAAAATTGAAAAAATTGATATTAAAAGAGAAAGTCTAATGGGTGGAATGTCTTGTGGAGAAGTATCATTGGTCCCATGGGAAATACTTAAAAATTCAGTAAAGTATTGCATAAGTTTGCCGGATGATAATATTGCCAAAACTATGAAATTACTAGGAAACGCAACTTTTAGTCAGGAAAAAATAATTGCAGGTGAAAATTCAGCACCTGGGGTAATTAGTTTAATTGCTACATGTGAGGATCAAAAGATTAGAGAAGAGCTTAATCTGAATTCAAACTCAAATGTATTGGTTATAGGTTGTGAAGGAGATACTGACCAAGAAATGTACAAAAAATTAATAAATCAAAATTAAATTATGTCAGATACAGGTTTAGTTTGGATTAGGGAAGATTTCAGAATTGAAAATAACGCTGCACTTTCTTATGCAACTCAAAATCATCAAAATGTAATAGCTTTTTACATTTACAATAACAATGAATATGACAATAAAAGAGAAGCTCAAAAGTGGTGGCTTTCAAAATCTTTAGAAAATTTTAAAAAAGATTTATTTAATTATCAAATCAATCTTCAAATATTAAAAGGAGATGAATTAGATATTCTTTCAAAAATAAAAAAAAAAGATAATGTTTCAATTTATTGGAATAAGGTTTATGAACCTGATGTTATTGCAAAAGGAAAGAAGATAAGAGATTTTTTTGTTAAAAATGAAATAAATTTTAAATATTTTAAAGGTAATATTCTTAATGAATATCAAGAGGTAACAAAAAATGACAAAACTCCATTTAAAGTTTTTACTCCCTTTTGGAGAACTGCTGAAAAGATCTATTTAAATTCACCCCCTAGTAAAAATTATATAGTAAAGAAAAAATCTAAAATTAAATCTTTTTTTAAAAATTGTATTACTCCAACTGATATGTTGCCCAAAAAAAATTGGCATAAAAAATTTGAAGAATATTGGAAAGTTTCTGAAAGTGATTCCAAAAAAATACTTAGAAATTTAATAGAAAATAAAATTAAAGATTATGGTACTTCTCGAGATATTCCATCAGTTGAGGGTACTTCAAAATTGTCACCATATATTAAATTTGGTCAAATCCATGTTGGAACTATATGGAAAAAATGTAACGAAATTAAACCAAAAGGTATTGGTTATCGTAAGTACATTAATGAATTGGGTTGGAGAGAATTCTCCCATAGTTTAATAAATTATTTTCCAGAATTTTTAAAAGGTAATTTTAGAAAAGAATTTGATAAATTCCCTTGGATAAAAAATGAAAAGTTTCTAAAAACCTGGAAAAAAGGAATGACTGGTTATCCAATTGTTGATGCTGGTATGAGGGAGCTCTATGAAACTGGCTGGATGCACAATAGAGTAAGAATGGTTGTAGGATCCTTTTTAGTTAAACATCTTAGAATTAATTGGACAGAGGGTGAAAAACATTTCAGAAATTGTTTATTAGATTTTAATAAGGCAAATAATGTAGCTCAGTGGCAATGGGTTGCTGGTTGTGGTGCAGATGCTGCCCCTTATTTTAGAATATTTAATCCAATTCTTCAGGGTGAGAAATTTGATAAAGAAGGCGTTTATGTTAAAAAATGGGTTCCAGAATTAAAAAAAGTTCCATCAAAATTCATTCACAAGCCTTGGGAAATGGAATTAAAATACCAACAAGCAATTAATACTCTTATTGGAAAAGATTATCCAAAGCCAATTGTAATACATGAGGAAGCAAGAGCTTCAGCACTAAGTGCTTTTCAAAGTTTGAGAAAAAATTAAATCTCTCCTAAAAAATGATGAATGACAGTTCTTGATTGAGGGTTTAGTCTATGTTCAAATAGATATATCCCCTGCCATGTTCCAAGTAATAATTTACCATTTTTAACACTCAAAGAAATTTGATTATTAGTTAATGAAGACTTTATATGAGCAGGCATGTCATCTTTTCCCTCAGCCGTGTGGATGTACAATTTATCATTCATTGGAGCCAATTTATCAAAATAATTCAACAAATCAGTTTGTACATCTGGATCTGCATTTTCTTGCACTATTAAAGATGCACTTGTGTGCTGAATGCTTAAATTGACCATACCGTTCTTAAATTTATTTTTTTCAATCCATTCAATTGTTTGATTAGTAAATTCATATAGTTTTTGGCCATTTGTATTAATTTGAAGATTATAAAATTCTTGTTTCATTACATGTAATCCTTTGAAGTTAATTCGTATAAGCGACTAATAGATCGTTTAAATTCTTTTTCTAAAGGTTTTGAAGAAGAAAATTTATCCAAACTTTGATTAGCTGTAACTGCTATTGGAATATTTTTGTCATAAATAATATCTAGCAAAGTAATAAATCTTAACTGTTGGTTTGAATTTGTATCATTAAATTGAGGTATATTCTCAATAACAATGAAATTAGAATTTTTGGTAATTTCCAAATAATCTTCAGCTCCCAAATTTTGATCACATAATTCTTTAAAATTAAATCTAGAAATTCCCTCATAAAAATTTTTTATTTCAAAAACTCTTCCCTTTATATGTAAAATTTTGATAGCATTTTTCTATTTTTTGTAATTGTTCTAAAAAATTTATTTATCTTAAAGTTAGTTTCTTGACTTAATGGAAAAAAATATCTTTGTTTTTTATTTTCTTTTGCTTTTCTGTAGTCATCTTCAATTATTAGCTCATGCTCAACAGATTTTTCCTCCATAATTTTAATAAAAGGTTTAAATTGGTCTCGTTGCAAACCATCTTTATACAATTCTGATATTTTGATATTTGAAGTGAGAATAATCTTTATGTTTTCTTTAAACATATTTTCAAATAACTTTCCTAATATCATTGCATCAACAATATTAGTTACTTGAAATTCATCAAAATATATTAAAGAGGCTTTTAATTTTAAATCTTTTACAAATAAACTTATTACATTTTCTTCTTTTTTATTTTTATTTTCATGAACAAAATTATGAAAATTTAACATGAATTCATTAAAATGAAGTCTTAACTTTTTTTCTTTAACTTCATTAAAAAAAAAATTTAAAACCATTGTTTTTCCAACACCTACATCTCCATAAAGATAAAAAGATTTTTTCAAATATTCTTTTGAAAAAAGTGAAGAAAGAAAAGATTTAAAATTTTTTTTATAATAATCTTGGATTTTTTTTACTACTATAATTTGATTTTCATTAATCTCAAAGTTTTCAGAATTGCAATAATTAACAAATTTTTCTGAAAAACTTTTTTGCATTAATTTTTTTTAGTTTTAAAATCTATACCATATTCTGATCTAGGTCCTTTTCTTAGCCCAAAAGGTCCAGGTATAAAAATGGTCATTGGTTTAGTGCCCTCTTTTAAATCAACTCTATGATATGCATTAGCTGAGCGAAAACCTATATAGCCAGGTTTTCTCCAAAATTTCCCTTTTATAGTAGTTTCCCAGTATCCTCCTCTAAGTATAATTGTTATGTAAGGACATAAATGATTGTGAACACCATCACCATGATCATCTGCTAACATTTGATGTATTAATATATTAAATGGAAACCACTTGGGACGATGTCTAAAAAGAACATAATATCTATTCATCCATGGTTTAGCTTCATTATATTTTGGATGCGAAGGTCCTCTATCTAGTACAATTTTCTTTCTTCCAATTTTTTCTAAAAACTTTAAAATCATTTTCAATCATATTGAATTACTGATCCATTTTTAACAACAAATATCTCCATTATAAATATAAGGTCTAGATATTAAATCTCGTGAAGCTTTTTCTATTCTAGATAAATTCCCAGAAGTTAGATTTATTACAATTATATTTCCATCTGAATTACTTAAATAAAGATTTGTTTGCCCAATTGAGAAACCAGTTGGTAGTTAATTTTTTTCTTTTTTTTAAATCATAGTTTTTATAAATATCATTTACTCTAATTATATTTCCTTCTTTCTTTTGAATAGTAATAAGGTAGCCAGTATCAGAAACTGTAAAAATATAATCATTTATTATTACGGCGTTAAAATCGCACTAACTTGATTTATCCAATTAATAATACCAGATTTTATATCAACTGAATAAAATTCATTTTTATTATTTGAAAAATAAATTGAGTCACCATCACTTACCAATTTTGAATAATTAAAATTGTAAGCTTCATTAATTATACTACTTTTTTGAGTTGGAAGTTGCCATTCAATTAAACCTGTTGATATATCTACAGCTGTAATATCACCAATTGAATTATTAAAGATTAATAAATTATCTTTAATTATAATGGAGTATTTTGACTTTGAAACTGTAAAAGACTCATCTGTTTGGACTTCCCAGCACTCTGAGCCATCATTGATATAAAAACATTTTAATACATTTTTATAATTAATAACAAAAAATTTATCTTTATGAATTTTAATTTGTGAATTAAATGGATAATCACTTTTCTTTGACCAAATTAAATTCCCAGAAACACTATCGATAGAAAAAATTTTTGAAATATTGTCAGCAACTAATAAATTTTTTTTATCTATGGCAAATGTAATTAATGGACTTAATTTCTTTTCTGATTTTGAATAAAAGTTATTTTTCCAAACAATTTTTTGATTGTCATTAAATCTTATAATATTTCCCTTTTTGTCAAAAACAATCAAACCATCATTTAATAATAGTGGTTCATAATTAAATTGATTGAAATTATCTAATTTCGAAAAATTATATTTTGCAGTTTTAATTAATGATCCGCTATACTTTAATGATCCAAAATTATTTAGATCATCATAAATTTTGTTGTTAGTTTTAGTTTTTGATAAGTCTAATTGTAATAAAGGGTTTAGCTCTTTTAACTCTTTTTTTTCTTCAACAAAAATAATTTCTTTTTGATCTTTAACTTCATTTACAATTTGATCTTCCTTATTCCATAATTTTGAATTCTTATTTAAAGAACAACTTGTAAAAAAAAGCGAAATTAAAATAAAAACAAATATTTTACTCACTCAAATCTCTATTTAATCTTTTTTGTGTTTCTTTAACAATATCTAAATTTGCATTTTCCGTATTTAGTATTTGATTAAAAAATTCTTTAGATTTTTGTTTTTCATCTTTGAAATAAAAGTATTCTGCCAACAAATATAGTGCATGAGATTTCCACACACTTTTTGAATTTATTAAAGGATTCAAAATTTCTAACAGTTGGCTTTCATTTGAATTGTCAGCATTATAAAGACCTTTTTTATAAATTATGAGATTTTTTATCTCTGTCTCTAAAGATGTTTTTTCAATTAAAATGTCAAACAAACATTAATTTCATCTCTATTATCTATTAAATTATTATCAATTAAATAATATAATGCTAAAGGTGAGTATGTGCCGTCCTTATCCTCAATTACAGCTTTCAGCTCAGGCACAATTATAGAATTGTCTCCATTTTTATGTTTAATAATTGCATTATTATATTTATTTGAGAGCCACTCCCTATGTCCTTCTTTGTAAATTTGGTAGGAATAGAAACCAATTATAATTAACAATAAAATACCTAAAAAACTTATTAATAACTTTTTATTTTTATTAAAAAAATCTTTAATTTTCTGATTTCTGGTATTGGTATTTATTATTGTTAAATCTTCATCCATGCTTAAATCATATTTCGAAGGACATACTGAAGTATTCCACCATTTTTATAGTATTCTAATTCATTTTTAGTATCTATCCTACATAATGTTTGTATTTTTTTACTTTCACCTGATGCATATTTGATTTCTACTTTTACTTTATCGGATGGACTTATGCCATTTTCAATGTCTATTATGCTGATTAATTCAGAGCCAATTAAACTTAGTTTTTTTCTGTCCATGTTATCAATAAATTGTAAAGGCAAAATGCCCATTCCAATTAAATTTGATCTATGAATTCTTTCAAAGCTTTCAGCTATTACAGTTTTGATTCCTAGCAACTTCGTTCCTTTGGCTGCCCAATCTCTAGACGAACCTGTGCCGTACTCTTTACCACCTATCACTACTAGATCTGTTCCTCTTTTTTTGTACTCAACAACAGCATCATAAATTGGCATTACTTTTTTCTCTGGATATAATGTTGTAAAGCCACCTTCCGTACCTGGTGCCATCTCATTTTTAATTCTTATATTAGCAAAAGTTCCTCTCATCATGACCTCATGATTTCCTCTTCTAGAACCATAAGAGTTGTAATCTTTAGGAAGTATTTGATGTTTCATAAAATATTCACCTGTAGGACTTTCTTTTTGAATATTTCCTGCTGGAGAAATATGATCTGTTGTTACCATATCTCCCAAAATCAACAATGGTCTTGCATCTTTTATTTCTTTAAAACCTTCGGGTTCATCAGGAAGATTGTCAAAAAATGGAGGTTTTTTTACATAAGTTGAATTGTCTTCCCAATTATAAATACTGCTTTTTTCAGTTTTAATTTGTTGCCATTGTTTTGGACCTTCTGAAACATTTGAATATCTTTTAATAAACATGTCGGCACTTAGAGATACTTTTAATGTTTCTTCAATTTCTTTATTGGATGGCCAAATATCTTTCATAAAAATATCTTTGCCATTTTTATCTTTACCTAAAGAGTCTTTATATAAGTCAAAATTCATATGACCTGCTAAAGCATAAGCTACAACTAAAGGAGGGGATGCTAAATAATTTGCTTTTATATGAGGTGAAATTCTGCCCTCAAAATTTCTATTTCCAGACAAAACTGAAACTCCGTATAGATTCTTTTCTTTTATAGCTTCAACAATATTGTCATCTAATGGTCCAGAATTACCTATGCAAGTTGTACAGCCATAACCTACAAGATTGAAACCAAGTTTATCTAAATAAGTGTTCAATCCTGCTTTTTCTAAATAATCTGTCACTACTTGAGATCCTGGTGCTAGTGAAGTTTTTACCCAAGGTTTAACTTCAAGCCCAAATTCCACAGCTTTTTTTGCAAGTAAACCAGCACCAATAAGAACATTTGGATTAGAAGTATTGGTACAAGATGTTATTGCAGCAATTAAAATTGAACCGTCTTTAATTTCAAATTTAGAATTAGATACTTTGGAAATAGAGAAATCTTTTTTTTTAGTAATTTCTTTAAAACTTTCATTAAAACTTTTTGCAGCATCCGTTAATAAAACTTTATCTTGGGGTCTTTTGGGTCCAGATATAGTTGGTACTATTGTAGACATGTCTAATGATAAAGTGTCAGTAAATTCAATTTCATTACTAGCCCATAAACCTTGTGCTTTAGCGTACTCCTCTACTATTTTAACTATATTTTCATCTCTTCCTGAAAACTTAAGATATTTTAAAGTTTCATCATCTATTGGAAAAAATCCACAAGTTGCACCATATTCAGGGGCCATGTTTGCGATTGTTGCTCTGTCAGCTAAAGTTAAATTTTTTAGTCCTTCACCATAAAATTCAACAAACTTACCTACAACGCCCTTGTCTCTCAACATTTTAACAACAGTTAAAACTAAGTCAGTAGCAGTCGTGCCTTCGGGCATTTTATTTTTTACTTCAAAACCTACCACTTCTGGAATTAACATCGAGATTGGTTGACCCAGCATACCAGCCTCTGCCTCGATACCTCCGACACCCCAACCTAAAACTGATAATCCATTTACCATTGTAGTATGGCTGTCTGTACCTACGAGTGTGTCAGGGAATAAATAGTTATCATCTTTATATTTTGCTGACCAAACAACTTTGGAAAGATATTCAAGATTTACTTGATGACATATACCTGTACCAGGAGGTACAATTCTAAAATTATTAAATGCTTGTTGGCCCCATTTTAAAAAAGAATATCTCTCACCATTTCTATTAAATTCAATTTCTACATTTTTGTCAAAAGAATCTGGTTTTGCTGATTGATCAACTTGCACAGAATGATCGATTACAAGATCAACAGCTGAAAGTGGATTAATTGTATTTGGATCTTTATTTTTTTCTTTAACAGCTTCTCTCATTGCAGCTAAATCTGCAACAGCAGGTATTCCTGTATAATCTTGAAGCAAGACTCTAGCTGGTCTATATGCTATTTCTGTTTTAGATTTTTTTTCTTTAAGCCAGTCTTTTATTGCTTCTATTTGATTTTTATTAACTGATAAATCATCCTCATATCTTAATAAGTTTTCTAAAAGAACTTTTAATGATTTTGGTAATTTTGAAATTCCGCTTAAACCATTATCTTCTGCTTTGGACAAAGAAAAAATCTTATAAATTTTATCATTGATCTTTATGTCTGATAATGAGTTGTAAGAATTTTTTGTCCCTGGTTTCATAGTTTATATATAAAATGTAATTATGCTCAAAAGAAGAAGCCCTGACATAGCATAATTAAAGTACTTAATAAATTTATCATTTGTCGCAAATTTCCTAAGAAATTTACCAATAAATGTCCATAAGGTAATACTTGTTGATGAAAACAAGAAAGCGAGAAGAACTACTTGAGTCGCATAATTAATATAATTTTCACCTAATTCTACATATGTAGATACCACTATTATAGCAACCATTACCCCCT
>JGI20159J14440_10003177_pt1 | contig 10736 bp, 10 predicted proteins | sample COG_09_FD_14440 | JGI IMG/M metagenome (IMG submission 14440) | reverse complement strand
GCTACGGCCCATCGGCCCGCGCGAGCCTCAAGTATAAAGAGGGGTCTCTTCTCAGCCACTCAATGATCAGTCAAACCCAGCACTGACCCGCCGGGATCCGGCGCGCCCCCTCCCTTGGCGCGCCCTGCCCGGTTGTAGCGTACAAAAAAAGGCATCCCAAGGGACGCCTTTTTAATTTCGGTCTGGGCTGGGTTAACCCTTCATTGTCTTCGCAACTTCGGCGGCGAAATCTTCAACCACTTTTTCGATGCCTTCACCCACTTCAAGGCGCACAAATCCTGTGACCTCAACGCCAGNTTCTTTGGCCGCCGCTTCAACCGTCAGATCGGGATTGACCACAAAAGCTTGCCCCATCAAGGTCGAGTCCGCCATGAATTTCTTCATCCGGCCCACGATCATTTTTTCGATCACAGCTTCAGGCTTGCCGCTTTCGCGAGCAATATCCATCTGAATTTGCTTTTCCTTTTCAACAACCGCAGNATCCAAGGAGGCTTCATTCAAGGCTGCAGGATTGGCCGCAGCGATATGCATCGCCACCTGCTTGCCAAAGGCTTCATTGTCACCAGACAGGCCGACCAACACGCCGATCTTGCCCATACCCTCGGCCGCGGCATTGTGCACATAGGACACAACCGTATCTGCCGAAACCGTCGCCATACGGCGCAAAGACATGTTTTCGCCAATGGTGGCAATCGCATCTGTGATCAGATCAGCCACAGGCTTGCCCTCCACAACAGTCGCAGCCAAGCCTTCTGTGCTGTCTGCGGACAAGCCAGCTGTTGCGATTTTCGCAACCATCGCTTGGAANTCTGCGTTTTTGCCGACGAAATCAGTTTCTGAGTTCACCTCAACCGCAACACCNTTGCCCGCTTGAACGGCCACAGCCACAAGCCCCTCAGCCGCAGTCCGACCGGATTTTTTTGCAGCTTTGGCCAGACCTTTGGTGCGCAGCCAATCCATTGCCGCTTCCATATCGCCATCGTTTTCGGTCAATGCTTTTTTGGCATCCATCATGCCTGCGCCGGATTTTTCGCGCATTTCTTTCACCATTGCAGCAGTAATCGCCATAATCGTGTTCCTTTTCCTATAAGAGAATCTCGGCTGCGGTTTCCCGCAACCGATGTAAACTTCCAATCTGGGCTTAAGCCTCAGCGGCTGGAGCGTCTTCTGCGGCGGCTTCAACAAGAGCCTCTTCCGCGACAGCCTCTTCCATAGAGCCGAGATCAACGCCAGCGGCGCCGAGCTGTGCGGACATGCCTTCCAAGGCTGCGCGCGCGGCGAGATCGCAGTAAAGTGCAATCGCACGTGCCGCGTCGTCATTGCCGGGAATGACGTAGTCAATGCCATCGGGTGGGCAGTTTGTATCCACAACAGCCACCACTGGAATGCCCAGCTTTTTCGCTTCTGCAATGGCCAGATCTTCTTTGTTCACGTCGATGACGAACAACAGATCAGGAACNCCGCCCATTTCACGAATGCCGCCCAAAGAGGCTTGCAATTTAGCTTGGTCACGTTCCATGCCCAAACGCTCTTTTTTGGTCAAACCGGCAAAACCCGTTTCCATTTTCTCATCAATGTCTTTCAGACGGCTGATGGATTTGGATACGGTCTGCCAGTTGGTCAGCGTGCCACCAAGCCAACGGTGATTCATGTAGTATTGCGCACATTTCTCAGCGGCTTCTGCAACTGGGTTTTGTGCTTGACGCTTTGTGCCAACAAACAAGATACGGCCGCCTTTTGCGACGGTGTCTTGAATGGCTTTCAAAGCTGCATCGAGCATTGGAACGGTCTGTGTCAGATCCATGATGTGGATGCCGTTACGCTCCCCATAGATGAATTGACCCATACGTGGGTTCCAGCGTTGTGTTTGGTGCCCAAAGTGCACGCCAGCTTCCAAGAGCTGACGCATTGTGAAATCTGCGGCCATTGCCATTTCCTTTCCGGTTTATGCCTCGGCGGGGATGTCAGAGATTGCTCTCAACCGGCGGACTTTTGAGGATTTCTCCCTCAAAGGCCCAAACCCCACCTGCGAAGTAGGGCTGCTTTAATCGCCCCCCTGCCCCTTGGCAAGCGAAAAGCGGCGTAAATTAAGCATATTCAGCCGTGTTTCGCGCGATTTGTGGCCTTTGAGGGTAAAAAAGCAAAAAGGGCGCGCCATTTGCGGCACGCCCTTAATAAATTTCAAAGATATCGGCTCCCAATCGGAGGCCGGCCCTTAAGCCAAAGCGATGTTTGTCGCGCTTTCGCGGCCGTCACGGCCAGGTTCGATATCGAATGTTACTTTTTGGTCATCATTCAAGCCAGTCAAGCCTGCACGCTCAACAGCAGAGATGTGTACAAATACATCTTTAGAGCCGCCATCGGGAGCGATAAAGCCGAAGCCTTTTGAAGTGTTAAACCATTTGACGGTGCCAGTAGCCATCGTCGTTCTCCTTGTTTGATCTGCCCGCGGAATGCAGCAGTGTGGCTAAGTCAGTGCTAGATCGAAAGACTGAGCCGTAAGGAGCAGTTATGCCGATAGATGTAACGTCGCATGGGTTCTCTAGGATATTTTTAACAAAATAGCAAGCTCTTACTCACGCCCCTGCTTGGCGCCTTTGTTAAACCACGAAAAGCGAGGCCTGCTGCGCCCGAATGCGCAAAAGAACTTGTCTCTCATAGATGAGTTTGCCACAAACCCATATGACGCAGAGTCCAGATATATTGTGCATCGGTTCGGTGCTGTGGGATGTCATTGGCCGCTCAACCCGTGCCATGCAAGCCGGGTCTGATGTGCCGGGCCGCATCACGCGGTTGCCGGGCGGCGTCGCCATGAATATTGCGATGACTTTAAAGCGATTTGATCTGCATCCGGCACTTCTATCCGTGGTTGGACAAGACCTTGATGGGCAGGAATTGATTGCGGCCGCAGAAGTTCTGGGGCTGAATACCGCGTATCTCTACCGNTCCCAAGACCTACCGACCGACCGCTATATGGCCATTGAGGGCAGCAACGGCCTCATTGCGGCGATTGCGGATGCCCATTCTCTTGAAGCGGCGGGAGACAAGATATTGCGGCCGCTGGCTGACGGACGTCTGGGACGGGCTGAGCAGCCATTTCATGGTTTGATTGCACTTGATGGCAATCTGACCGTGGGGCTTTTGGCGCAGATCGCCGCCTCCCCGCTGTTTGCCCGAGCTGATTTGCGGATCGCGCCGGCCTCTCCGGGCAAGGCGGAGCGATTGTTGCCGCTGCTTGGGCACCCGGGCGCAACGCTTTATGTCAATGTTGAAGAAGCAGAGTTGATTTTGGGGCGTGACTTCAGCGACGCGGCCGAAGCGGCCTCGGCATTGGTGGCGCGTGGCGCCAATCGCGCAGTTGTGACCCATGGCCCCAAAGCCGCCGCTAAGGCCGATGGCGACGGCTGCGTTCTGGCCCTGCCGCCTGCTGTTTTGGCCAGCCGGGTCACAGGTGCAGGCGACACATTTATGGCCGCACATATCGCCGCAGAGCTGCGCGGTGCAGGTGCACTGCAGGCGCTGCAAGCCGCCTCAAATGCAGCCGCAGCCTATGTTTCAGGAAAATCAGAGGGATAGACTATGCAACTGACCTATAGCGCCGAGATTGAGGCTATCCGGACCGATGCTGGATTTTCCAAGCCGGTGGTGGCGCTGGAGAGCACGATCATCACCCATGGCATGCCCTATCCGCAAAATTTGGATGTGGCACGGGCGGTTGAGCAAGAGGTGCGAGACGCAGGCGCCGTTCCGGCAACCATCGCAATCCTGAACGGTTCGCTGCATATCGGGCTGGATCCGGAGCAATTGACGGATTTGGCACAGGCGCGCGATGTCGCAAAAGTATCGCGCGCAGATATGGCCTTTGTTATGGCACAGGGCAAAAGCGGCGCCACCACGGTGGCCGCCACGATGATTGCAGCGCAGGCGGCTGGCATTGAGGTGTTCGCCACAGGAGGCATTGGCGGGGTGCACCGCGGCGCAGAGCTCACCTTTGATATTTCGGCAGATCTGCGCGAATTGGCACTCACCGATACGATCGTCGTGGCCGCCGGGGCCAAGGCCATTTTAGATATCCCCAAAACCATGGAAGTCCTCGAAACCTATGGGGTTCCTGTGATTGCTTATGGTCAAGATGAGATGCCTGCCTTTTGGTCGCAGAAAAGTGACATCCCTGCCCCCCTGCGTTGCGATACGCCTCAGCAGATTGTAGCCGGATTGCGCGCGCGCCAAGCCCTGGGCCTAAGCGGCGGGCAATTGATCGCCAATCCCGTGCCAAAGGCCGATGAGATTAGCGCCGAAGAGATCGGCCCAATGATAGAGCTGGCCCTGCATGAGGCCCACAGGCAAGGGATCAACGCCAAAGCTGTCACCCCGTTTTTACTGGGCCGCATTTTTGAGCTGACCGAGGGCAAATCGCTGCAAACCAATATTGCCTTGGTGAAAAATAATGCGCGGTTGGCCGCTCAGATCGCCAAATCCTGCTGGGAATTGCCTAAATCATGAAGATGGATAGAAAAAATCTTGTAACGCAAGAGTGTGCTGGCTAAACCACGGGCGACAGGGACATAGGACACCCATGGAAACGCCACCAGATCAAAACCACCGACGTCAAGGTTGGATGGGCGCAATGCGCTCAAACTTCTTTACCGGCTTGGTGATTATCGCGCCAATCGGGCTGACGGCTTGGTTGATTTGGTCGGTTGTGGGGTGGATTGATGCGCGGGTCTGGGCGATTGTCCCCGACAGCTATCAGCCTGATCGCTATATCCAAACTCTTTTCGATATTCAGCTGAGCGACCAATATGACATCCGCGGATTTGGCCTCATTGTCTTTTTGGTGTTCACCTTTGTTGTGGGCTGGCTCGGAAAAGGTTTTGTGGGGCGGTCTTTGCTGCGCTGGGCTGAAGGTTTGGTGCGCCGCATGCCCGTGGTGCGCACGATCTATAGCGGCGTCAAGCAAATCGCGGAAACGGTCTTTAATCAAAAAAATAACAGCTTTGACCGGGCCTGTTTGATTGAGTATCCGCGCAAGGGAATCTGGGTGATCGGCTTTGTTGCCACCACCGCCCGAGGTGAGGTTGCCGCCCATGCGCCGATGGAGATCATTTGGTCTCGGTTTTCGTGCCGACAACGCCCAACCCGACCTCTGGCTTTTTGTTGTTTGTGCCGGGTCAGGACATCAAAGAGCTGCAAATGTCGGTTGAGGATGCTGCAAAGCTCATCATATCGGCTGGTCTGGTCTATCCCGAAGATAAAGCGCCAAGCAGCGCGTGACACAGGCGTTTTTCACCGGATTCATCACTCTCATGTCGCTGATCCTGGCGGTGGGCGCGCAAAATGTGTTCATCCTGCGCCAGGGCATTCTACGCCGCCATGTCTTGCCTCTATGCCTCTTTGCCGCTGCAAGCGATGCGCTTCTGATTTGGACAGGGGTGATTGGCTTTGGAGTTTTGGCGCAGATGGCTCCGGGGATCGCCCGCCTGATGACCTGGGGCGGCGCAGTGTTCTTATGCACCTATGGCGCCCTACGTTTTCGCGCGGCCTATCGGGGGGACTATCGTTTGGAGCTTGGCGAGGGACGAGAAAGTCTCAAAAAGACCCTCCTGACTCTCGCCGGTTTCACCTTTTTAAATCCGCATGTCTATCTCGACACAATCGGCCTCATCGGCGCAGTATCGGCACAATATGATGCAGACAGCCTACGCTATGCCTTCGCGACAGGTGCCAGTTTAGGGTCTTTGGTGTTTTTCTGCGCCCTTGGATTCGGTGCTCGAATATTGGCGCCGCTTATGGGATCGAGCAAGGCTTGGCGGGTGCTGGATATTTTGGTTGGCATGACCATGTGGGCCATTGCCGCTTTGTTGGTGTGCTCTTGAGTGCGCCGTTCGCATCATCGGGAGCAAAAAAAACGCCAGCACGAAGCTGGCGTTAAGTTATTGAGGCAGGTTTCATACAGGCAAGAAACCTATCGAGCAGTAACAATACTATAAACAAACTGTTTAGCGGGTCCAAGCTAAAAGTTTGAAAATGTAATATTCCCACGCTAGCCTGTGGCCACAGCCCGGCAAAAACAAAAGGATCTACCCCAGATGACATATGGACAAGGGATCAATTCCAAACTTATTGGCGCGGTTTTTGCCGCCGCTTTGCTGGCGGCCAATTTGGGCATGGCAGAGCCAACGCATGGCATAGCTATGTATGGTGACCCCGCCTTACCACATGATTTTGTGTCCCTACCCTATGCAAACCCAAACGCGCCGAAAGGGGGAACCATCGTGTCCGCAGAAGGAGGCACCTTCACCTCACTCAATCCGCATGTCCGCAAAGGCTCTGTGCCTTGGCAGCTTCGGTTCCTGGCCTATGAAAGCCTGATGGGCCGTTCTTATGACGAGCCTTTCACCCTTTACACGCTGCTGGCCGAATCGATTGAGACCGATGAGAGCCGCCGCTGGGTTGAATTTTCGCTTCATCCAGAGGCGCGATTCTCTGATGGCAGCCCGGTGACGGTGGAGGATGTGATCTGGTCATATGAAACTTTGGGCACCATTGGTCATCCGCGCTACCACGGGCTTTGGAAGAAAATTGAAACGGTCAGCCAGACCGGACCGCGTAAGGTGAAATTCACCTTTGCCGATCAGGACCGCGAGTTGGCGCTCTTGGTGGGTCTCAGACCAATTTTGAAAAAGGCACAATGGGAGAGCGCAGATTTCGAAAATTCCGGCCTTGATGTAATCCCCATTTCCAGTGCCCCCTATGTCATCCGCGATTTTGATCCGGGAAACTATGTTCGTCTCATGCGCAACCCAGAGTATTGGGGCAAAGACATTGGATTTCGTCGCGGCACAAACAACTTTGATGAGGTTAGATTGGATTTCTATGCGGATGGATCGGTGCAGTTCGAGGCATTTAAAGCGGGCGAATCCTCCTCATTCAGAGAGTTNAACGCNGAACGCTGGGAAAACTCTTACGATTTTGACGCCGTCCAAACGGGGAAGATCGTCAAATCCATCATACCCCACCAGCGCCCCAGCGGCATCACAGGCTTTGTGATGAACACGCGCAAGCCCAAGTTCGCAGATTGGCGTGTGCGCGAGGCTTTGATTGCGGCGTTTAACTTCGAGTTCATCAATCAGGCGAACACCGGTGGGCGCCAGGAGCGTATCACCTCCTATTTCTCAAATTCGGTGCTCTCAATGGAGGCGGGACCAGCGAAAGGTCGGGTGCTTGAGCTGCTTGAGCCCTATGCGGACACCCTGCTGCCCGGCACGATTGAAGGCTACCGCCTGCCGCAATCTGACGGCAGCGCGCGCAATCGTAAGAATATTCGTGCAGCCGATGCTTTGCTGACACAAGCGGGTTGGACAGTTCAAGACGGGGTGCGCCGAAATGCAAAGGGCGCACCTTTTGAAATCACCGTGACGTTGAAACAAGGGGACACGGAAAGCCAATCGATGATGGATATTTACCAACAAGCCCTCGAACGTTTGGGCATCACCCTCACGACAGAGGTGCTGGATGCGGCGCAATATAAAGAGCGCACGCAGATCTATGATTTTGATATGGCCTATTATCGGCGCGGCCTGTCGCTGAGCCCCGGCAATGAACAGATGCTCTATTGGGGCGGCTATGGGGTGGATCAGCCCGGCACCCGCAATTGGATGGGGATGAACTCTCCCGCTGCCGAATCTATGATTGCAAAACTGGTGAGCTCGACCAGCCGAGAGGACTTTCTCGCGGCCGTGAAGGCGCTGGACCGGATTTTAACCGCGGGACGCTACGTTATTCCAATTCACACGAGTTCTTTCAGCAGATTGGCCCATGTCAAAGAAATCAAATATCCCGAACGCCTACCGATGTATGGCGATTGGATTGGATTTCTGCCGGATGTTTGGTGGTATGAAGCGCAATAGGCGCTGGGGTAAATATTGGAGTAGATCAACAATGAAAAATGCAGTTCTTGCGGAGTTTTTGGGGACAGGTTTTCTATTAGTTTCAGTGGTTGGCAGCGGAATCATGGCTGAGACTCTGGCTGGTGGAAATATTGCTTTGGCGCTATTGGCCAATGCCATTGCAACGGGCTGTATGCTCTATTGCATCATCACCCTATTTGGTGCGGTCTCTGGCGCGCATTTCAACCCCATTGTCTCCCTGGCCTTTGTGCTGCGCGGCGAGATGCCAATCACGCGGGCCTGCGCCTTCATATCAGCGCAGATTTTTGGCGCAATAACGGGAGTGATCTTGACCCATGCAATGTTTGACCAAAGCTTGTTTCAGCTGTCGCAAACCCCGCGGAGCGGTGGGCCGCTTTGGGTGTCCGAAATTTTTGCAAGTTTCGGGCTGCTGCTGATCGTTTTCGGCGGTTTGGCACAAAACTCCAAAGCCATTGCCACAATGGTCGCGCTTTATATCACAGGAGCCTATTGGTTCACCGCCTCCACCAGCTTTGCCAACCCTGCGGTCTCCATCGCGCGGGCGCTATCAGATACCTTTGCAGGGATTGATCCGGCCCATGTGCCAATGTTTATCCTATGCCAATTGATCGGAATGGCCCTGGCGCTTTGGGCTGTAAGGGCCGTCTTTAACACCGAAACAAGCGGTTAACCGAGCGAGGTGACCCATAAAATGGTCGCATCTTCCGCGCTTTGCGTCACCACATTATGCCCCATAGAGGCGTCGTAGTAGGCGCTATCGCCCCGGCGCATCTCAATCGGTTCGTAGAACTCCGTATATAGCTTAACCACCCCGGTCAGCACATAGAGGAATTCCTCACCATCATGACGCACCCAGCCATCGAATTCTTCCATCGACCGGGCGTGTACCACGGCGCGATAGGGCAACATGCGTTTTTTTGACAGGGAATTGGCTAAAAGCTCATGCTCATATGTGGCGGTGACATGGCTTTGCCCCTCGCCCGCTTTGGTATGGGCCAAACGGCCGTTGATTTGATTGTTGACCGGTGGGGTAAAGAGCTGTGGCACGGAAATTTCCAAGCCAATGGCAAGCTTTTTTAACGCATCATAGGTCGGAGACATTTGCCCATTTTCGATTTTTGATAGGGTGCTGCGGGCCAGACCTGCTTGGCTCGCGGCTTGCTCTAACGTCCAATTGCGCGCTTTGCGCAATTCGCGCACGCGCAACCCAAGGTTGAGAGGCAATCCATCTTCAGAATTGCCATTTTCACGGGCGATTTGGATAATCGAACTGGGATCATTTTTTGTCATAGGCCCGTCATAAACTGCCCGCACAAGGCTTGCAACCTGGGGTGACGCGCGCTAGCCGAAGCCTATGGATGCTTTGTTTGACCTTTCTCCTGCGCCACCCTGCCCCCAGAACTTCAATCTGGCGGCCTATGTCCTGGCTGCCGCAAATAATACGCCGGGCAAGGTTGCTTTGACCGTCTATGAGGCGGGTGTTGCGCGCAAATACAGCTATGCGCAACTGGCGCGGGCAGTATTTGGCGTGGCCACAGGTCTGCGCCNGGCGGGGATTGCCGCCGGAGACCGTGTTTTGCTGCGCATCGGCAATACTGTCGATTTTCCNGTCTGCTTTTTGGCCCTTGCTGCGTTAGATGCTGTTGCGATGCCATGTTCAATCGCGTTAACGGACCGCGAGGTGCAAGTGCTGCTGGGCAAAACCCAGCCCAAAGCCATGATTTGTGACCCAAGCCATGGCTTGGCGGGGTTTGACGGGCTGACATTGCAGACCCCGCAGCTGCAGGCATTTCAAAATCTTCCCCCGGCCCGGCCGATCCTGGGTGATCCCAATCGCCCCGGCTATATTATCTTCACCTCCGGCACATCCGGCCAGCCGCGCGCCGTTCTGCATGCTCATCGCGCAGTTTGGGCGCGCAGGATGATGTGGACTGGCTGGTATGAGCTGACGCCGCAAGATGTCATGATGCACGCCGGTGCCTTTAATTGGACCTATACATTGGGAACGGGATTGATGGACCCTTGGGCAATTGGAGCCAGTGCTGTCATCCCCAACACGCAAGAGCCCGCCGAATTGTGGCAGATTATGCAGGCGGAAGAGGCGAGCATCTTTGCCGCTGCCCCTGGAATTTACCGCCGGTTGCTGCAACAGTCTTTTGTGCAGCCGCCGCGCTTACGCCACGGTTTGAGCGCCGGTGATGTGCTGCCGCGGTCGGTGCGCCAAAGCTGGCAAGACCGCACCCAAACCCCGATTTGCGAAGCCTTTGGCATGACCGAATGCTCTACGTTTCTATCGGCGACGCCATCTGCGCCCGAGCATCTTGCCGTGCAACCCGGCCGCAAGATTGCCATCTTTGACGGTGATGNCCTGGCCGAGCGTGGACAGATCGGGACCATCGCAGTCGATGGGCGGGATCCGGGCTTGATGCTTGGTTATATTGAGGATGCGGCGATCAACTTACCCCTGAAAAACGGCTGGTATCACACGGCCGACCAAGGGCAGATGTATGCAGATGGTCGGATTGGCTTTGCCGGGCGCAGCGGGGATATCCTCAATGCCGGTGGTTACCGCGTTGCGCCTCGAGAAATTGAGCAAGTGTTAGAAGCATGCCCCGGTGTGCAAGAGGTTGGTGTCACCGAAGTTGAGGTGCGCCCGGATGTTTTTGTCATCGCCGCTTTCGTTGTGGGTGAGGACCCCTGCGACCTTGCGCAGATCGACGCACTGGCCGCGCGGGATTTAGCACGCTACAAACAACCTCGCATCGTGCAAAAAGTGCCTGCCTTGCCGCGCAACCCAAATGGGAA
>JGI20159J14440_10003176_pt1 | contig 10737 bp, 9 predicted proteins | sample COG_09_FD_14440 | JGI IMG/M metagenome (IMG submission 14440) | reverse complement strand
CTCTAGCTGCAGTTAAATTTAAGCTTTCCAACCTACCAAAAGTGGTTCTCTTGGATGATAGTATGGGTATGATGGGACCTAAGACCCTGTCTTCAGTTGAATTTTTGGAAATTATAGCAAGGATCTCTGCTTCAGGATCTGTTACTCCACTTCCAGGAGATTACCAAGGGTCGACAGGAAAATTTAATGCAAAAGAGCAAAAAAAAGCAAAGATAAATATCAATATTGAGCTGTAGTAAAACTTACTGCTTGTGGCAGTAGATAAGCTAGTTTAGCATGTAATTGAATTATTATAAGAAGAGATATATGCGTTTAAAATGTATCAAAATGGCTGGTTTCAAATCATTTGTGGATATTACAACAGTTGTCCTGCCAAGTAATTTATGTGCAGTGGTTGGACCTAATGGTTGTGGTAAGTCTAACATTATAGATGCTGTTCGATGGGTAATGGGAGAAAGTTCCGCAAAACAATTGCGGGGTGAATCATTAACAGATGTTATTTTTAATGGATCTAGTAGCCGAAAAGCGGTTGGCCAGGCTTCTGTAGAGCTTATCTTTGATAACTCACAAGGTAGATTAGGTGGGGAATATGCCAGTTGGGGTGAAATTTCAATTAAACGGAAGGTAACTCGAGATGGTCAGTCAAATTATTATTTGAATGGAGATAAGTGCCGCAGGAGGGATATTACTGATATTTTTTTGGGGACTGGTTTGGGTCCTCGAAGTTATGCAATTATTGAACAGGGTATGATATCTTCTCTGATTGACGCGAAACCAGAAGAGCTTAGAGTTTATATTGAAGAAGCGGCCGGTATTTCTAAATATAAAGAGCGCCGAAGAGATACTGAAAATCGTATAAAAAGAACTAAAGAAAACTTAGATAGACTTAATGATATTCGACAGGAACTTAGTAATCAAATCAACAAACTTGAAAGACAAGCTAAAGCTGCAGAAAAATTTACTGAACTAAAAAAAGACGAAAGAAAAAATAAGGCTAAACATTTAGCTTTCAGATGGCGAGACATAGACTCTGATGCATTGGGGCTATCAAAAACTATTGCAAATTACGAGATAAAAATTGAAAAAATCTCTGCAAATAGAAGTGAGTGTAGCAGTGCCCTAGAGAAACATCGTATTAACTATGCAGAACTAGTCGATGAGTTGAATACAATTCAAGGTCAGTATTATTCTGTAGGATCTGATGTAACTAGAATTGAACAGTCAATACAATATGCTCGTGATAAGGCAAGTGAACTAAAGAAAGATTTAGAAGAAATTGAGCAAAATTTTACTGAGAACGAAAAGCATTTATCCCTCGATAAAAAAACTAAAAATACCTTAGAAATTGAGTTAAAAAAAATTCAACCAATGCTTCAAGAAGCTAGGTCAAAAGAGCTTTCATCTGAGTTATTGCTTCAGGAAGCAGAAATACAAATGAGAAACTGCCAGCTTCATTGGGACGACTTTATAAAAAATTCATCAGGCCCTGCTCAACAAGCAGAAATTCAACAATCGAGAATAGATTACCTAGAGCAGCTGATAAATCGACAAGATGAAAAAATAGTTAATTTATCCAAGGAGACTGAGAGTTTAGTTAAAGAACCATTTGAGAGCGATCTAGCAGATTTAAAATTAAGAATATCAAAAATAGACTTACTTATAACCGAAAAAGAAACTAGCTTAAAAAATTCTACACATCAGATCGATAAATTGCGCCAAGATTCAAACTTGCTAGATTCTGGTCTTAATGAGAAGCGCACCCGTTTGCAGTCTTTATTAGGGAAACAATCATCATTTGAATCACTTGAGCGCTCAATTCTTAATATCGGTGATAAAAAAGAGATATGGTTTAAAGCTAACAAAATCGAAAAAGGACATAGGTTATCTGAAAAAATTAAGGTTTCCTCTGGTTGGGAAACCGCCATAGAGGTAGTTTTAGGTGATTCTCTTCAGGCAGTTTATGTCGAAAGTATAAATAGTCTCAAGGGTAGCTTGGAGACTTCAATCGAAGACGAGTTATTTTTGATAGAGAAGAATGATGGCGAGGTTTCCAATATAGTTGAAAATCAAACTGCATCTCTTCTGGCAAAAGTAGACGGAAAATATTTTACTAGCTACCTTAAANCTATACTTGAGAATGTATTGGTTGAGAATGACTTGAGCTCTGCATTCAGGACCAGAAAACAACTAAAAAATGGCCAGTCAATAATTACAAAAGATGGAGTCTGGCTTGGAAAAGATTGGATTCGTACCACAAGTAAAAAAGATGTAACTAAGGGCATATTAAAAAGAAAACAAGAATTAGAATCATTGCAAATAGAATTAAAGAGCACGCGCACGGATGTAGAAAAACTTGAAGAAGAAAAAAGAATTAACGAAAAATCTCTTCGAGAGCTAGAGGAGCAAAGAGAGAAAGATATTAAATTATTAGCTATAAGACAAAATGAACATGCAGAACTAAATATAAGAATAAGTAATATTGAAATACAGCTAGATAATATCACAGCTCATCGAGAGAGAATGATTGCTGATTTAAGAGAAACAAAAAATCAAAAAAAATTGGAGCAAAAAAGATTATCTGACAGCCATAAAGAATTGAATTTATCTTTAGTTGCGATAGAAAATAACTCAAAAGATAGGGATGAGCTATCATCTGATCGAGAAAACAAAACAATCAAACTAGATTCCGCTAGGGAGACATATAGAAAATACAAGGATCATGCTCACGAGATAGCAATAAAAGAAAGAGCAGCGAGCACAAGACTACAATCAGTAATTGAGGGTATCCATAGATTAGAAAATCAAAAGAGTCGCTTGAGTGATAAAAAACAGCAGCTATTTGAAGCAAAAAATCGAGATGATGATCCAGAAAAAACTTTACAAAAAGATCTTTCTGTTCAGTTAGATCTGCGGCTTAAAGTTGAAAAAGAACTAATAGACTCTAGAAATCAGGTTGAAAATCTCGAAAACTTGATGCGTGATATTGAGCAAAAAAAGAATCTTTTGGAGACAGAGATTCAGCATGAAAGAAGTGTACTCGAACAAAAGAAAATATTAGCCCAAGATGTTGAAACACGTAGCCAGACTATATCTGAACAAATTACTGAATATGGATTTAATTTGACAGATCTACTACTGTTGCTTCCAGATACATTAACTTTAGATGACTTAGATCACGCTTTAGAAAAAATATCCAATCGCATACAACGATTAGGGCCAATAAATCTTGCAGCAATTGATGAGTTTAATACTGAAACTAAAAGGAAACAGTATCTAGACAAACAAAATGATGATCTTGAGGAGGCACTTTCAACCTTAGAAAGTGCTATACGTAAAATTGATAAAGAGACACGTTCGAGATTCAAAGAAACATATGATCTAGTTAATGCTACCTTTCAGGAATTATTCCCTAAGTTATTTGGTGGAGGTAAATCTTATCTAGAGCTTACAAGCGATGATCTGCTTGAAGCTGGAGTATCAATAATGGCTAGGCCTCCAGGAAAAAAAAATACAACAGTTCACTTGCTCTCAGGTGGTGAAAAGGCAATGACAGCAATTGCCCTTGTATTTTCAATTTTCAAGCTTAACCCTGCACCATTTTGTATGCTGGATGAAGTAGACGCACCGTTAGATGACTCAAATGTACTTCGTTATGCAAAGATAGTTGAGGAAATATCATCTAATGTTCAGGTTGTGTATATCTCACACAATAAAAATGCGATGGAAATGGCAAATCAGCTAATAGGTGTGACTATGCATGAGGCAGGTGTATCTAGACTTGTAAGTGTTGATATTGATCAAGCAGTTGAGCTTGCTAAGGTTAAGTAGGAAAAAAACGATGAAGTATTTTTAATTAGAAATATACAATTTTAATTTTAGGTAAGTTGTATTAAAGTAACTTTTAATTTTAATAAGTCATAGGCGCTAAATGATTGAAGTAGGCCCGCGAGAAATGATAATAGCATTAGGTGCTGTGGTTGCCTTAGCAACTACGTTACAAATTATGCGTCGTATACGAAGCTCTCGCTATGAAAATATACAAATGCCAAATAAAAAAAATGATTCTATTTCCAATGAAGATCAAGAAGTAACTGAATGGTCTGATGGGGATCATTCTGAATTCCCGAGTGGTGGAGCACGNATTGTTGCTAGAGATGATAATAACTTAGAGGCTCAAAGTAATCCGGATAATTTAATTAATATTAATGATTCAACTTTGAATATAGACTCCACATATCATTCAGGTTTAGCGCAAGAAGAACTAAAAGTTCATCGAAAAAAATCAATAAAAGATGCAAATTCTAGCCATAAGTATTCAGCAGATAGTATCGTGGTGCTTCATCTTGAGGCGAAAGAAAATACAGTATTTAATGGAGAAAAATTATTGAATATTTTTCTTGCAAATGGATTGCGTTACGGTACCAAGAAAATCTTTCATTATCATGAAAGTGATGGTGGTTCAGATGCGATTATTTTTAGCCTAGCAAATTCTATGCAACCCGGAATTTTCGATTTAGATCAAATGTCAAGTCTAACTACACCTAGTATTAGTCTATTCTTGATCATAGAGGACCACCTAAATCCCATGGCTGCTTTGAATATTTTGCTTGATTCAGCTAAAAAAATTGCTGTAGAACTAGATGGCGACCTAAAAGATGACAGTCGTAGTGCTTTCACAAAGCAAACAGAGGATCATTATCGTCAGCGGATAATTGACTTCAACAGAATACAAATCTCTGGAATATAATATGACTGATGACGATAAGGTTGCAGCTGAAGCTGCACTTTTAAGGGCGCAGTTAAATAAGCATAATTACGCATACTATGTTAAAGATAATCCATCTATTCCCGACATAGAATACGACCGACTGCTTAAAAGACTTAATATTATTGAGTCTGATAATCCAAAACTGAAGCAAGCAGATTCTCCTACTCAGAGAGTCGGAGGGAAGGCTTTAAAAGAGTTTAAAACTATATCCCATCATACACCTATGCTTTCATTAGATAACGCTTTTAGCAACGAAGAGCTTATAGATTTTAATAATCGTATACTTGACCGTATAAAGGCCAAAGATGAGATATCATATGTATGTGAGCCAAAGCTCGATGGGGTTGCAGTCAGTTTGTTATATGAAGATGGGGTCTTAGTAAGAGGTGGAACTCGTGGTGACGGCAAGGATGGAGAAGATATAACAGAAAATGTAAGAACTATTTACTCCGTTCCTTTAAAATTAAAAGTAAAAAAACCCCCAATTTTGCTTGAAGTTAGAGGTGAAATCTATCTGCCCAAGAAAGGTTTTGAAAAAATCAATAACCAAGCTAAATTGAATGATGGTAAGCTTTTTGTTAATCCACGTAATGCTGCAGCAGGAAGCCTAAGGCAGTTAGATTCAAAAATTACTGCATCTAGACCTCTCGAGATGTCAATTTATAGCCTTGGTAGAATTGAAGGATATCCCACCCCAGACACACATATGGAAACTCTCGAACTATTAAAAGAGTGGGGATTTCTTGTTAATTCAAATTCAATTTTAGTTAAAGGCATTAAGTCATGCGCAAACTATTATCAGAAGATCCTTAATTTAAGAAATAGCTTGCCTTATGAAATTGACGGTATTGTATACAAAGTTAATGATCTCAATTATCAAGAACGTCTTGGCTCAATAGCAAAATCACCTCGATGGGCAATTGCAAGAAAGTTTCCAGCTGAAGAAGAAATTACTGAACTAGAGGCAGTTGACTTTCAAGTAGGTCGGACCGGGTCCATAACCCCTGTGGCAAAACTTAAAGCTGTTTTTGTTGGGGGTGTGACCGTTAGTAATGCATCGCTTCATAATCAAGATGAAGTGAAAAGGCTAAATATTAGAATTGGTGATCATCTGATAGTTCGTCGAGCTGGAGATGTAATCCCTCAAATCGTAAAAATTATTCCTGAAAGACGGCCGAAAATAACAAAAGAAATAATCTTTCCTAAAAGGTGTCCGGAATGCGACTCTTCTCTAGTTCAAATAGAGGGAGAAGCAGCCATAAGATGCCCTAGCGGTTTATTTTGTTCTGCACAAATGAAGCAAGCAATAAAACATTTTGCATCAAGAAAGGCTATGGACATTGATGGATTGGGAGAAAAATTGGTTGATCAGCTCGTTAGTGAAGGCTTAATAGCTTCTATAGTTGATCTTTATCGTCTAAATGTTGACCAGATAAGCAATCTAGAAAGAATGGGTAAGAAATCAGCTAATAATTTATTAGATGCGCTAGAAAAATCTAAAAAAACTACTCTACCACGTTTTCTTTACTCGCTGGGCATTAGAGAGGTTGGCGATGCAACTTCACTCTCATTAGCGAGTTACTTTAAAAGTCTCGATGCAATACAAGCTGCAAAATTAGAAGATCTTGAAGGGGTTCCAGATATAGGGCCTATAGTAGCAGGATTTATCAATAGCTTTTTCTCCCAAGAGGAAAACTTAAAGATCATAAAAGAACTAATTCACTTCGGCATTAATTGGCCTGATCTGTTAGCAGATAAGAATAGAGATTTACCTTTATCAAACCAAATATGGGTTCTTACTGGTGGAATGGATGAGATAGGCCGTGCCGAGGCAAAGGAGAAACTTCAGTTATTAGGCGCAAGAGTTTCAGGTAGCGTCTCATCAAAAACTAATTTCATTGTTGCTGGCGCTGGCGCTGGCTCTAAGCTAAAAAGAGCAAAGGAACTGTCAGTTGAAATAATAGACGAGAGTTCGTTACTGAGCCTTCTTGAAGAATATGGCTTGTTTTAAATTATACTGATGGTTGATTTATCCTAATCTAGAAGCAGGTATTAAAAGCTAAGAGGGCTGCTACTACCGATACATTCAGTGACTCTACTCCGCCACTCATTGGAATTTTAATCTGATGCGTGCAAAGATTACTTACGCTTTTAGACACTCCTGTAGTCTCATTTCCCAAAACGTACACAACAGGAGATTCGATTTTAAATTCACTAATTGATGTTTCTCCTGCTCCTGACAAGGCGCAAGTTAAAACCCCCTTATCCCTTAATCTCGGGATAGCTTCTTCTAAGCTATTACATTTTATCAAAGTACTTTTGAATAATGTTCCCGCACTAGCTTTAATAACAAGTGGTGATAGCGCTGCATTACCTTTATTAGGCAATAGAATTCCATAGCAGGGGCTGGCCGTTACGGACCTAATAATCATGCCTAAGTTTTGCGGGTTAGTAATTCCATCTAGCGCAATAAGGGTAAAATTATTTTTTGGCATAGAGTTTATAAAATCGGGAAACAGACGATAGTTATCGAAATACAGGTCTGCTGCAATACCTTGGTCTTGATTAATATTTTTGGATATTCTTGATAATGATTTTCGAGTATGAGTGATTACTTCGATGCCACGCTCTTCTGCAACCTTTATGATTGTTTTATTGAAATCTGTTATTTTTTTTGTTTCAGCTATATGTATCTTATGAAAAATTATATCAGGATTTTTTAGGGCCTCTAGTACTGGATTTTTTCCATAAACTGTGAGAAATTTTTCATAAAAATTTTTACGGTTTAGGTACTCTTTGGTATCCGCCACAATTACTCCATAAACTTCTAAGGATTCAAGATAGTTATGAACTTTTAATTATCTTTATATATGACCCAATCGCTTTATCTAGACCCATTGAGATAGCATCAACTATTAATGCATGGCCAATAGAAAATTCCTTTAGGTCCGGAATGGTACAGAACTTTGTAAGATTTAGTAAATTTAGATCGTGTCCAGCATTAACACCCATACCTAATTTGTTAGCAATACTCGCTGAAACACGATATTTTTCAAATATATTACTAATATCTCCTTTACCCCATGCAGCTGCATATGGCCCTGTAAATAGCTCGACTCTATCTACTTCTAACTCTCTCGCAAGTCTAACTTGCTCTTCTTCTGGGTCCATGAAGAGGCACACACGAATACCATTAGATTTTAAGTTTTGTATAACTGGATACAATTTGTCGGAATTAACTTTTAAATCGAAACCATGATCTGATGTTAATTGACTTGCGCTATCAGGAACTAGTGTGCATTGATGGGGCATTACAGAATTTACAATTTCTATAAATCCAGGATAATTATTTTTTTTTGAAGCAAATGGGTTGCCCTCCACATTAAATTCAATTGATTTATTTGTTACTTTCTTTGTGTTTGAGATTAGATTGCTGAGATCACAGACATCTTTGGGTGTTATGTGTCTGAGATCAGGTCTTGGATGTACGGTTATACCATCCACTCCATTTTTGATGCATACATCTGCATGGGCTAGCAAGTCTGGATAGTTACCTGCTCGCGAATTACGAATAAGAGCAATTTTATTCAAATTAATACTTAGTGATCTTTTCAAAATTATTTATCTTCTATGATTATAGCTTTAATAATTTTTATTGTTGCAGTTGGTACATCCCTCATTCCAGCTGCTCTTTGAGTTGGAAGCCGTGATATTTTTTCAGCTACATTCATGCCACGGATAACCCTGCCAAATACAGCATAGCCAGCTTTTCCTGAAGTCGCATCCAAACTACTATTATCCACAACATTGATAAAAAACTGTGCTCTAGCGCTATCTGGATCTGAAGTACGCGCCATCGCAATCGTATACTTTTTATTTTTCAGACCATTATGTGATTCATTAGGTATATTTCCGCCAAAAGGGGTCATACGACTAATATCTTCATTAAAACCACCAGCTTGAATCATAAAGCCAGGGATAACTCTATGAAAAATTAATCCATCGTAATATTTTTTTTCAACGTAGGCTAAAAAGTTGTCAACTGTTAGAGGTGCCTTATTTGGGTACAGCTCTAAAAGTATTTCCCCCATATTTGTCGTTAAAAGAACTTTTGAATTTTTAGTAATTTTTTTGATTGACTCATTAGTACTGATATGACTATGCTCATAGCTGACGGATAGTTGCGAAAAAACCATAAAAAAAAGAGTGAATAGTAGCCTTTTGTACATAAAATATTACCTTTCATCGTTAAGTTTTAGAATTAGATATTTTCGATCATCTCCAATCATCATATTTATTTTTTCGGGTAAAAGATGATAGAAATGATGTCAACAGTGAGCCTGCTAAAACCGCGAGCGCTCCATATAAAAACCATGTATTCCTTTGGCTTTTAGAAAGCCGATCATTTTGACCCTTTAAAATGTCATTTTCACTTTCGAGGATAGAGTTCTTCTGAGTTAAAATTTTATTTTGCTCTTCAATTGAAACCCCACTTTTCAGTAGGGATTCTTCTGATATTACATAAGGAACAATAGTAATCACAATGATTAAGGTAGCTGAACTTAGAAATTTTAGTAAATATTTGTTGTAATACAGATTTTTTTTCACGGTAATACCTTTTTGAATGGCTTGACAGTGACCTTAGAATATACACCCTCTTTAACATATGGGTCATCTGCTGCCCAAATATTTGCGGAATTCAAAGAATCAAATTCTGCAATTATTAGGCTACCAGTAAAACCATAATCACCAGCGTTTTCATTATCAATAGCTGGATGAGGCCCTGCAACTAACAGCCGTCCATGATTCTTTAATTCCTCTAGTCGGGCTAGATGAGAAGGCCTAGCCGCCAACCTTTTTTTTAAACTCAAAGGTTTATCTTCACTACTTATAGCATACCACATCTGTTTATCCTTCCTGGTGTGAATCTTTATTTTTAATTATCTCTTCAAGCTTAAGACCAGTTAGTTTTTTTATACCTCTAAACAAATAAATCAAAGCTCCCATTAGAACTAACATTGCTGGAACTGCAATGACAGGAAAACTTAAAGCAGTCATTTTACCCAACTGTTCATTAAACTCTATAGTTCCTGGCTGACTGGTTATTATTGTTACAGCTAAAACATAGTTAAGTAATGACGAAACGAAAAAAGATAAAGCCACTATCCATGAAGAATTTGCTAGATAGGCTTCGAGCTTTGCTTTACTGCCATTAATTTCAACTATATTGGATATCTTCGATACTTGCATAATTTTTTCATTGAATAAAAATGTTTTGACTAAAGGAAATTTTGTTTTTAATGAAAGCAAGGTTGCTAATCCAAGAACTGCTGGTATTGCAGCCTCTTTTATTGCTATATAAATTGGGTTAAGTTCGAGCAAACTGATGCCCCCCGTTAATATAATACTGGCTACTCCTATTGCAGAAAAAATGTTTAGTTTCTTTATCTTTATAAAATCTTTCAGACCATAGAAGACCGGAAAAGCCAAAGCTGTAACTATAGCGAACCTTATTCCAAGATAATTATCATCGCTCAGATTAATTAGAATGAGAGTAGGTATTATTATATTGCAAGCAATATTCAGTAAGAGATTATCGTTTGTACCCTGATTTTTTGGCATTTTCTTATTTTGTAGGTAAACTTTATAAGTTAGCAACATACTCAAAACTTTTAGTTATTGTAAGTCATCATCACTGACTTATCGAGCATGAAGTGCCAATCTATTTAAATGGAAGCTGTATAAATGCAGATTTTGTTTATGTATAGAAAAAAATAAATTATCTCCGTGAGATACATGATGAGCCAATTTTTTTCAATTCACCCTAAAAACCCTCAATCTAGATTAATAGATCAGTCTATAAAAATTATTAAAAAAAGCGGGTTATTTATTTTCCCTACAGATTCATCGTATGCTATCGGTTGTCAGCTTGGCGAAAAAAAAACATTAGATAGAATTAGAACCATAAG
>JGI20159J14440_10003174_pt1 | contig 10742 bp, 6 predicted proteins | sample COG_09_FD_14440 | JGI IMG/M metagenome (IMG submission 14440) | reverse complement strand
CGGGATATCTGGCCTTTTNTGTGCTTCAGAAATACAACGTGCTGGTGTCACGGTGCGTGTGCTTGATAAAGGGCGTGGAGTGGGCGGGCGTATGGCGACTCGGCAGATGGGCGGTGGTCGCTTCGATCATGGTGCGCAGTTTTTCACGGTGCGCGAACCAAGCTTTCAAAGCTATGTAGATGAATGGCTACAGGCTGGTGTGATTCAGGAGTGGTTTCGCCATGCCCCTTCCGATTCGAATGCCGCTGGTTATCCACGGTATTGTGGTCGGTTTGGTATGACTGATGTGGCGAAGTATTTGTGCGAGTTTTTAGAGGTGCATCGCTCGCAGGCCGCGGTCGAGGTAGTGAGATCTGCGAATGCATGGGAGGTGCGGACTGCGACTGGCGAAGTTCATCGGTGCCACTATTTAGTTATCACTGCGCCTGTTCCTCAAGCACTCACGTTATTAGATACGAGTGCAGTCGACTATGCTGGGGTAGAGTTGGCCGCGTTGCGGGCCGTGCGTTACGATCTAGGNTTGGCGACTTTGGCGATATTAGATGGGCCCAGTGGATTGGCAAATCACGGTGCGTGCACGGTTGCGGAATCTCCAATCACTTGGATTGCCGATAATCAGCAGAAGGGCATTTCAATGGATGTGCCCGCAGTAACGATTCATGCGAGTGCCGAGTTTGCGCAGGAGCACTGGGACTCGGCGGACGATGTGCGCGGTGCTTTGATGCTTGAAGCTGCCTCTGCTCATTTGCAGTCCTCAGTTCTTGAATATTCCTGCCATCGCTGGGGCTTTACGTTACCAATAAACCCGTATCCACAGGCGTATTTCCATAACTCGGACTTGAGTTTGTTGCTTGCGGGGGATGGTTTTGGCGGGCCTAGGGTTGAGGGGGCTGCGCTGTCTGGGTTGGCCGCGAGCCAAGTGTTGCTCGATACGCTGTCTGTTGGTTAATTTTGTTTGAGGCCTGGAATAAAGTTCCGGGGATCGTAGCGAAAGCGGAGTTTCTGGTCGTGTATGGTTCCTTTGAGATTAAATACTAGAAGGTTAGGCAGAGGAGAAGAGATTAGTTTACGAAAGGTGTTTATCTTCGACTCAGGGTTGCCTGTATTTTCAAATAGCTTGACGCGCACATCCATGTTGAGTGCTTGATCTGGGAGGTGCATTGTGCCCTGTGACCAAATCTTAGTGCGAGGGCCTTCGATTATAAAGTCGGAGAAGTTGATCATTTCTTGCTCGACTGCGAATCGGGCAGTCATTCGATCGAGGTTGAATGAGGTGAAGCTGATTCGCGTGTTTTTTAGCAAGCTGGATAGTGGTCCGAGTAGTTGAATTGCGCCGATTTCTTCGTTGTTAATAGCGAAATCTCCGTATCCATTAAATGCATACAAATTATCTATAGGTCCTTGAACGTGTAGGTCTAGGTCTAATTTTCCTTTACTGCGGATTACTTCGTCTGAATTAGCTTCGGGCTGAGTCAAGTGAGTTTCGATGTCGTCGAAACTTGGTAAGTCTTCAATGGCTTTTGCTTGATTAGCGTCACGGAGGCTAAGCCTGATGCGCAGATTATTGCCGTCCTCAATGTCGCACTGCGCGGTGCCATTCCCCTCGGCATATCCAAATTCTAGGCCTCTGAGGTGGATGGCTTCTTGACGGCTGTAGAGCTTGAACTGTAGGTGGTCGAGGGGCGTTTTCTTGAAGGTGATCGGTGTGTCGATGTCGGCGTCTAGGTCGAAGGTGTCTTTGTCTGCATACTGAGGATAGGCATCATTGAAAGTAACTCCATCGAGTTTGACTCTTGGTAGTTTAGTGACTTCGAAGTCATTGATGATCCTAGCAATCGTGCCGCCAAATATTTTCGAGGCGACATCGAGTGGCATCAATGAGTCGAAGTGGTAGCGGACCGAGAGCGGGCCACGGTCAGGGATTTTTCCAGAGGTGAAGCTAACATCGCCTTTCGCCCAACCGTCATCTGTTTTGGCGTCGATATTGAGTAGCTCGACATAGTTGCCGCGACCGCGGACGATCATTTCGGCTTCTTCGATCAGCGCGCCACGGTAGGCTGCGCGATGGGCTGCTGCATGGCCGAAAAAGAACACCTCAGGGTTAGGATCGCTGCACCGATAAATAGCGAAGTTGCTGTCGCTATATGTCGCTTTGCTGAAGTCGATATCTGTACATATCTTAGACCACCATTTTGGGAGGACTGGGCTGTATTGTTCAGGTTGGATAGAGCTAAGTAGAGTTAATTTAAAGTCCTTGGTTGAGTTGTTTTGACTGAATGTAGCATCGATCCATTGTGTGCCGCGCTCGATGAGTATCTTGTCTAGTGTGAATGTGTTCTCATTGTAGCTACCTGCAGTTTTAATACTGTTGAACTTTAGCTCGTTTACAGTGACATTTTGTGCATCGATCCTGAAGATTGCGCTATTGAGCTTCAGCCCGTCTATATCAACGCTGCCCTCGGCTTGTATGTGGCCGCTCTTGATTGCACTGTTGAGCTGCCCTTTAAATGCGACACCACCTTTGAGGCCATTGGTAGAACCGGTGAATTGTAGGTCTGGATAGTTCGCTGGAGAGATGATGGCTTGGGAGCCTTCTAGCTCGACCCAGTTTGTGGTAACTGACTGTGCGCTGATGGCAAACTCGGGCCAAGCGCCGTTTAGTAGGCCTATCCACTTGTCGGTCGCGACATGCGCTGAGATTTGCTCGGCTTTAAAGTTGAACTTCTGAACTTCGATTTCTTTAGCCCGAAGCATCAGCGGATCTAGGGGCGTGATTACGCCATTTTGTAATTTAAATTTGGTCTGAAAATTAAAGTCCGTCCCTTTAAAGTCGGTCTCTGTCGCGTAGGTGTGCTCTAAGTCTTTGCATGATAAGTGGACCGAAACGTCCACCGAGTCGTCAGCCTGTGCGGTTAAAGCGAATTCTAGGGTCGGGTTTTTGAAGGGTGAGAAATGTTCTTTTTCTTTGAGAGCATCGGCGATGATTTTGTAGAGTCGATGAATCGGCGGACTTTCAGTATTGCCGAAGGATTGGAGTGGCAAATCGTTAGAAGATGCGCGCAGAAAAATGTCTTCGAGCTTAGCTGCAAAGGAATTAACGCGGATGAAGCCTTTGCTGGGACTGATATGAAAGGCGACGCTCTCAAGTATCGTGGTGCGATTGCCGTCAGGCGAGTAAATCGCCGGCATATTTAGGGTCCCATTAGAGAGGACGAACTCAGTCGGAGTGAATTGATAGGTGCCTTGATCGAGCAGGGTGTATCCAAGTGCGGTGCTGTCGGCCGTCATTATCGGGTCGTTTATTTCACTGTGATAGATTTGTAGCTTCGTTAATTCGATTTCACCGCTTAACTTTAGTCGGAAACTTTCTGCTTGAATATAAAAGCCGTCGAATTGTTGCTCTAAGAGCGTCTTATTTAGCCACTGTGCGGGTGCGGGTATATAGCCGTAAATACACAGGCAGCCTGCGACAAAGGCTTGTGCCGAGAACAGCGTCAGCAGCAATAGGTTGAAGCAGAGTTCTAATAATAGAAACCCTCTAGCTCTGATTTTCTTCCACATGACAACCTGTTCCGGGTGGTGGGCTACGGGGCGATCGTAGTATCGACTGCGCTGGTAGGCACTGGATTGGAAACGGGCGGAATCGGCTTCTGTCGTGATATGTCCTGATTCGAGGCTTCGGGAGGAGGCTGCATATCATCGGTCAGAGTGTAGAGTGCATCAAGGGTGATTTGCGGAATCTCGAAAATGACATTGTGCAGCTCGGATGCGCCGACTTGAACTGTTCCTGAGAAGCGCTCGGTAAATACGTAGCTACGTGTGTCGCTGCGGTCTGTTTCGTCGCCAGGGAGTAGGATATCTGCGCTGAGTCGATAGAGCCAAGGGCGAGTTGTTTCGCTGTCGAGCGAATAGGGGTCTTGGTATTCGTCGACCAAATACGTTTTTACTTTAAATTGGCGAATGGCATCCAGCAGAGTGAGGATTGCTTGTTGTTTTACTTCAGCGGTGTCGCTGAGCGCTTTTAACCAAATGAGGTCTTCGTCCTGAAGTGTATGCGAGAAGATAGTCTCGCCCGTCTCGAGCTTCTCTAGTTTAATACTTTTAATTTTAGCGGCTTCAGGCAACGTTTCTAATATGCGCTTGCGATAGTAGGCTGCGTTGAGCGGTATAGTATCCAGTGTCGATCGTCGATCGACGGTGTAGATATATTCGGCTTTATCGCTGCGGGCGTAGAGTTTTTCGTTTTCGCTTTCTGGATGAGCGAGTCGAAGAGTGGTTTGTTCGTCGCCGAGCGATAGTTTAATGCTACGCCGTGGGGTGTTGAAGCCGAGACGGTCAAGGTCAGTCGGAGTCGGCGAGTCGACTGCAAAACTACTGGCGCGTAGGTTTTTTAGATCATCGATTAATTTAGCAATTATCTCGGGATCGGCGTGATGTGGCTGAATGTCGGTCTCGGCTGTACTTTTGATCACTTGCCAACTGCCAGTTTCAAGTTTCTGGAGACGAATCTGGAGGTCGTCTTCGGATATATCAATCGAAGTGAGCGCGGTCGGGTCGAAACTCATGAAGCTACGTTCGCGCAGTGCTTCTTGAGCTTCGCGTAGCTTGTCAAACGGTTCAGCTGCCACGGTGAAGACTGTCGGATTGTCTTCAATTCGTGCGAAATAGGTGGAGGTTTCCTCGTCTGTTGAGGTGGGTACTTTGTTGCCGATTAGTAGTGTTTGTTGCCGTTTGTTGCCGTGCAATGTAACGCGCATGGTTGGGTTTTCTAAGCCCTGCAGAATAGGATCGCTGGCCTCCTGCTCCTTAAACTCAACCACTTTGGCAGCCGTGAGGGTATTGATAGTGTTAGCAACTTGAGCGGTATCAGCCTCGGCGGTGAGAGGGGCCTCAAATATCCAGCCGTTGTTGGTCCGCGCGACTCGAACTCTGAAGTCGGCATTGCCGACTGCCTCTGGCGCGCGAATCTGCAGGCTGAGTGCGTCTATTTCAAAGACTGGAATATTGAAGATCTCGCGGTTGCGCAGATCGCCGAGATCGACCAGTAGGCTTTCAATCACTTGGCTGTTGACGACAAAAATGTCTTTCTTACTCGGTCCAAGTAGATAGAATTTGGTGGCGTTTTCCGTTGCTGTGCCGACGCTCAGCTCGATGGATTCGTCTTGGTGAGAGATCGTGAGGTGCAGCTGGGGCTCGTCGAGGCCGTAGTCTGCCAAGGTCAGGCCGGTTTGTTTAATTTCGGCGACGGAGAAGGATGCTTCTTCTTCGAGGAACTGTAGCTGGTTGAGCATACGGTTGATCGCAAAGTAGTTTGCAGACCATTGCATGGGCGCGGTTATTTTCCAAGATGAGCCATCGTGCTCGAGGATACGTGGCGTATCGAGACCTTTACCGTTGAGTTCGATGCGGTCGGCTTCGATGACTTCGCGGCCGATCATTGCAGAAAGGCCGCCGCTTTGTGAGCCGGCTTGCTCGGTCTTTTTATTGAGTGATAAGATCAGCCCAAAAGTGATAATGTTGAGGGCGAGTAGGAATAGTGTGAATTTGAATCGCATCGGTTTTAGTGGCGTCGAATGAGAACTACGAGAAGTCCGAAAAAAGCGGTGATAATAGGAATACCAGCAAAATAGGTGAGCATGCGCTGCAAGTCGCTTTCGCTCATTACGATTTGATAACTTTCTAGTTGGCGTGTTGGAATGTTAAGTAGATTGGTTCGGTCGAGTGACCAGTTGATCGAATTGATCAATAAGGTGTGGTTCCCAAATGCGCGCAGGCGGTTGTTGGCGATGAAGTCGGAGTTGCCGAACACGACCATGCGGCCACCCGGAATTGTTATGCCGAGTTCAGTGCCAGAATTTCTAGCGGATACCGTGGCGATGCTGACCGGGCCTTTTTGATCTCTTTGAGCATCAAATGCCGCTGGGTTTTGCGTGCGGTAGTCTCGTTCTGCCCAGCTCTGCTCGGAGGTGCCGATGAGTTGATATACTTGTAGGCGGCTGTTATTGGCAGATGATGGATCGACGCGCACGGAGCGGGGTTGCCCGAAGAGTGCTGTGATTTGGTAGTCAATGAGCAGTTGCGTGATTGGGTGTTCGGCGAATCGACGTATGATCAAGTCGCCGCCCTGGGCACGAAAGTCTGTGCCAGTGTCAATGACGACGGTGTCTTCGGCCAGCACGCCCCAATCGTAGAGAAGTTCATCCATCCCGTGGCGACGACCTGGGTCGATCAGTATGATCATGCGACCGTCGCGGGCGTCCATATAGCGGCGCAATTTTTCGATTTCTTCTGGCTGTAGGCTGGCTTGTGGAGAGGGCACGACTAGCATTGAGGCATCTTCGGGCACAGTTGCGTCAATCGCTAAGTCCAGTGTTGCCAGCTCGAAATTGCGTTCGCGCAAGAAGCTTTCCAGCTGGGAGAGGCCGCGCAGAGCATCCACGTCGTCGAGGCGCATCTCGCCGTGTCCGACTAGAAAATAGATTTTTTCTGGTTTCTTTGAGGAGACGCCGAGGATGGCGGAGGTAAAGATTTGCTCGCCTCTAAAGCCGCGGGTCTTGCCATTATCATATTCGTAGAGGCCGACTTGACTGATCTCTCGCACTTTGTCGCCGGACGCGATGATTATCGCATTCTCTTTAGTCAGATTGTATTTGGTCGCGAGCTCTTGGGCACGTTTGCGCTGGCGATAGATGTCGACGAATTCGACAGTGATGAAGGCTTTGCCGTCGCGCAGCCCGGCGAATTCGTATTCGCGCAGAAGTTTGTTCAGATCATCTCGAATGATGTCGAGGGCATCATCGTCCGTCTCTTTCGGGATGGTGACGATGATTTCCACTGGCTCCTGGAGCTCGCGGATGTAGGCCTTCGACTCGGGGGCGAGCGTGTAGGCGCCTGATTTCGTCAGATCGATACGTTTAAAGTAATTCGCTGAGATATAATTCAGGGCGATTATAAGGCTCAGGCTCAGTAATATCTGCACCGCACGGTTGGCGGTGCGGAAGCGGCGAGCAAAGCGGAATTCGTTAAATCGGCTGGGTTTCATCAGGCTTTCGCTTCGATCACAAGGGTGGACAATCCTAGCAGGAGCACACCTGTGCTGGTATAATAAAAGAAGGGACGTGTATCAATCACACCACGTGAGAAATCGTCAAGATGTTGGAAGATTTGCAAGTAGCTGACCATTTCGGACATCCAGAAAGAGAGATCGGCGCCGCCCTCGGCGATATTACCGAGTTGTTGTCCGCCGATAATGACGACAAACAGAGTCGTGAAGCTGAGCATGCCNGCNACCANTTGACTGCGAGTGATGCTACTGGCGAAGATGCCGATGGAGATAAATAGTATGCCGCTGAGTGCTAGGAATGTGAAGCCGCCAATAATGGGGGCAGGTTCCAGCAGGCTGCCGCTAAGTGCTGCGCTCGGAAAAAACTTAGCCGCAAGCAATGGGAAGCTGAGCGTCGCGAGCCATAAGAGCATGTAAAAGATGTATGCGCCGGTGAATTTACTCAGAATCACGGCCACACGCGAGGTGGGCGTCGTCATCAGAGTATCCAGTGTGCCCGTGGTGCGTTCGCCCGCAATGCTGCGCATGGTCAGGAGCGGTACTACAAAGAATACTGGAATCCAGAAAATACTTAGGAACTGCACGATTGGAAGGCTTTCTTCGGGCGAGTTAACCATTCCGCGTAAGATGGCCCAGTAGAGGAATCCCATTAAACCAAGAAAAAGCACCGCGGCGATGTAGGTCGGCGGGCTGATCAGCAGCATTCGAAGCTCGTGTTTGAGCAGGATAAAGAAGTTACGCATGGTGAAATTAGTAAATGCCTAGGACTGAGCGATGGCTATCGGCTTGGCTTTGGAGCTGTCGATGGTTTCTTCCCAAGAACGCTTGGTCGCAGCAAGGAAGATTTCTTCCAAGTTTGGTACGCGTGGGGCTAGGCTGCGCAATGTGCAGTTTGCTGAATCGTTGAGTGCGGCGATGAGTTGCGGGCCGAGCTCGCCACTGCCTTCGACACGTACAGTGAGGTTCAGAATATTGTCCTTAAGAGTTTCGCTTTGCAAAATCTCGATTTCAAAGCCCTTGGCATTTAACGCTTCGGTCACGCTGCGCTCACTGCCTACGACTTGCAGCTCGAAGCGATTGCCCGGTAGAAATTCCTGTCGCAGGCTGTCGCTGGTACCGCTGGCGACGATGCGGCCGCGGTTGATGATAATAACGCGATCACAAGAGCGTTCGATTTCCGGTAGGATGTGGCTCGATAGCACCACGGTTAAGCGCCCGCGCAGATTATTAATCAGTTTACGGATACCTTGGATTTGATGCGGATCGAGGCCGATCGTCGGCTCGTCCATAATAATCACCTCTGGGTTGCCGAGCAGTGCATCGGCAATACCCACGCGCTGTCGAAAGCCCTTTGAGAGTGTACCGATGATCTTGCGGCGAGCCGTGCGGGCAAGATCGCAGGTCTCCATCACCTCTTGCACTGTGTCGCGCAACTTTTTGCTTGAGACGCCTTTGAGTCGGGCACGGAAGCGTAGATACTCGATCACGCGCATGTCATCTGGCAGTGGATTGTTTTCCGGCATGTAGCCAATCCGCTGTTTCACCAAGTGTGGATCCTGCGCGACGGCGACGCCACTAACCCATGCCGAGCCAGATGTTGCCGGCATGATTCCGGACAAGATTCGCATCGTCGTGCTCTTGCCTGCGCCATTGGGGCCGAGGAATCCGACGATTTCACCGCGGTTGACGGTGAAGCTTACGTTCTGAATCGCAGTGATCCCGCCGAACTGACGGGTAAGATTTTCAACGCGTATGCTGGGAATAGTCTCCATTTATGTTGATAGGTCGCTACGGAATCAGGAAAGTTGTTGGTGCAAATAAGTAGGTTTGAACGAAAGTTGCGGCGGCATCAAGGCTAGTGAGGGGTATTTTTACACTCTTAAGGGTGAATAACACCATTCCGGTTAAGATTCTGCTTTCCAATGGTGTTGGTTTTAGTGACTTTGTTACCAGATGATTACGACGACAGAAGCCCTTGCAGATGCAGTACAGGCCGCCCAAACGGCTGGAGCAGTCGGCATCGATACTGAATTTGTGTGGGATCGCACCTATTATCCAACCCTTGGCCTCGTGCAAATCGGTTATCCCGACGGCCATTGTGAGCTGATCGACGCTCCAGCGATCGAAGACTGGTCGTCCTTTGCCACGCTGATGGCAGACCCCAATACGGTTAAGATACTGCACGATGCGCAGCAGGACCTCACTATCCTCAAACGCGCCTGTGGTGCCTGCCCGAAGAATATTTTCGATACGCAGCGTTCATCAGGTTTTGTTGGTCTTTCATCGACGATCTCGCTCAGTGAACTGCTCAAGACCCTAATGAAAGTGCGCTTAGACAAATCTGAGACGCGCTCCAACTGGGTCGCACGTCCGCTCACTGACAAGCAGATGGAATATGCTGAAGACGACGTGCGCTATTCGACTCGTCTGATGGAGAAAATAATGGACAAGGCCGAGGCCCTCGGTCGCAAGCAGTGGATCATTGACGAGATGAAGTATTACGAGAACGAAGATCTCTATCAAGAATTCGACCCTGAGGCCGATATGCCGCGTGTGCGGGGCAGCGGTTCGCTGACTAATCAACAGCGTAATATCGTGCGTGCGCTTGGCTCTTGGCGCGAGCTCAAGGCCCGGCAACGCAACTTGCCGCGTAACTTTATTTTATCCGACGATGCGATCATCTCTTTGATGAAGCGCCCACCGAAATCCGCTGAAGCGATTCAGCCCAGCCGTGGACTCACAGAGCGGGCACTTGAGCGCAATCGCTCGAAGATTTGGGCGGCGATTGAACGTGGCATCTCGGGTGACCTGCCTGAATTGCCCAACGGTCGGCATAAGGGACCTTCTCCTGATGACGGTTACGAATCGCGCGTCGATCTGACATTGGCATTAATTAAAGGTATTTGCTTGGCGGCGGATATTGATCCGCCGCTGATTGGCAACCGTGCCGACGTCACCGCATTTGTCCTCGAAGCCGAAGTCGCCGACCCTGAACGGCACCGGATGCTGCGCACTTGGCGTGCCGATTTTATCGGCACCCGCCTCTTGCGGGTGCTCAACGGCGAAGGTCGTATTGCGATTAATACCGAGACGAAGCTTCCGGAGTTGGTCGACTGAGAAGAGAGCTGAGGCAGGAGAGCTGAGAGCTGCGTGTTTGAGAGCTGCGGGACTGCGATTATGTGGGCTTTTGTGTAGTGACTGGCTTTATGCCAGGATTAAATTGCGCGGGCCTTCGGTGTAGATATCGCACAATCGGTAGCGGGGATCGTCTTTGATGGCCATCCGTCAGAGTCGTTTTGCAGAGATCATCAGTGCGGAAGCGCGTGTGCGTCTGGCACGGTAGCAACGCGCAAGGTAGAAGCGACATGCCGGCACAAAAAAACCTCCCGCTTTCACGAGAGGTTAATGTTTTCAAAATGGTGCCAAAGGGCAGACGCAGTGCGGCAGCACGGAGATGGCGGGCGGAGCGGCCGTCCGCAGCGCAGCGTAGGATGACTGAAGCGGGTGCCCTTTGGGCGGCTTCGGTCACATTTGTTCCGAGGTCGCTTTAGCGGGCGACAAAACCGGTCGCGTAGCGGGCCGGACCACCNTAAGTGGGAACCAGTTCAGATATGCCCTCCGAATCATACTGACACAAAAAACCTCCCGCTTTCACGAGAGGTTTATTCTTCAAAATGGT
>JGI20159J14440_10003172_pt1 | contig 10745 bp, 6 predicted proteins | sample COG_09_FD_14440 | JGI IMG/M metagenome (IMG submission 14440) | reverse complement strand
GGAGCTATACCCATAGTCTCTGGCCAAGATGTCGTGCAGCGAGAAAGCCCACTGACGGAACTGTAACTTGTTTTCTTCACCCACCGTGGGACCCGCCAGAATCACTGCGTACTTCGTAGACTCCGGCCGGTCCAGGAAGAAATTATTCGCACTGACGTCGGCATCAGCCTGAGCCATGGCGGCGCTGCAGAGAAGCGACCCCAATCCTGCAGCGACGGTTTTAAGTAAGAGATTCATATTCTTCATGAGTAGGTAACCGCTATGACAGCCCTTTCATTCGTCTGCTTATCCAATCCACGCAAAGTAACAGGACGAGCAAGGCCAGTAACCAAGGTCGATCCCACAGATCTATTTGTACTTCTCGTGAATAGGCGTTCGGTGTGAATTCGATTGCGTTCGCCAATGCATCGGCATCTGCCACGTTAAAATAGCTACCGCCACTGAGCTGCGCAATGCGTGCCAGCAAGCCGCTATCGAGCTCGGCATTGGTATATTCGCGCAGCGAAGGTGTGACCACGAAGGCCGCGCGTTTCTCCGCACTAGAATCATTGGCTTCTCCTGCAGCGCTGGCCACATCCACCAGCAAGCTATACACACCTTCTTCATCTGCAATAAAGCTTGCTCTATAGACACCATCTTCTTCTATATCCCATTCCATTGGCGCGTCGATAAATTCTTCCAGAGGGTTCGATGTCTGCATCCACAGCGTCGCATCGTTGTCTGCCTCATATTGATTGTTGAGCACGGTGGCCCTAACGTTAACCTCATCACCCACGTTGTAGAACTCCCTATCGAATTCGATCGTTATACGTTCGGGTGCCGAGACGGCCAGCCATCTCAAGAGCTGTCTCCAGAGCGTTTCATGGGACTCATCTGCGGCGGGCAACATCATCTGCCAGCGCCAGGTGCTTGCTGTGGTCAGCGACATGCTGCGGCCCGACCCGTAGCGCTGAGATGCCAACAAGGGAAGCGCCTGATTCTGATATTGCAGCAACGGATGTTCGATCAAGACCTCAGCGCCAGGTTTGATACGGCCTGTTACGTAGGTACCCTGCAACTCGGGTAGCTGCCTCCAAAGCGCCTGATTCTCTGCATCGTCCGCAGAAAGGCGTAGCAGCGGAGAGAACTCGCCATTACGAGTGAGTCGCGGATAGAACAGCTCGCCCGTTGGATGATCGCCACGTCGGATCCCACCGCGTAGATGGCTAGGTAGAAAACCCTCCTCCACAAGCGTAACAGGAAGAATATCGGCAATTGGTGTACCGATAAATTCCTCATCTACCATGCCGCTCATCAGGAAACCACCACCACGCTCGGCGACGAAATCCTCGATCATTTGCAACTGCTCGGCATTGAAAAAACCGAACTCGATATCACCCAATATGAGCGCCTCATACTCAAACAAGGCCTCTCGATCCTCGGGGAAGCCACCGCTAAGTTCTGTAGCGGATTCGATTCCCTGACGGTAGTATTTTTCAGGCCCAGTTTGCAGATAGGTTGCCAGTCGCAGCGAACTATCTCCTTCGACTGCACGCCGGATGAACTTATACTCATTACGTGGATGACCTTCCAAATAGAGTATATCCAGCGCTTCTTTCTCCGTGTTATCGACCAGAAAACTGTAGCTATTGTTCCTGTCGATGATTTCATCGCTCTGCAACTCGACATTCAAATCGTAGACGATCAATTCCGGTCGTTTAGGTGTTATCTCAAGTTCATAGCGTCTAGTGACACCTGCTGGACCAAGTATCACCACATCGGAGGCTACTCGTGTCTCGCCATCCATGATGGAAAGTTCTACTTCCTGCCCTTCATAGCCCTGATGGTTTACTGCGACCTGCACGTTGAATACAGAGCCCTCTAAGACAGTCTTTGCAGCACTGACGTCCACGATACCTATGTCCTGTGGAATTTCTTCCTGGCCGACGCCGATTGCAAAAACCGGAATCTGCTTGGCACCAAATTCCTGTGCCGTAGCTAGCGGGTCTCCATCGCTATTGTCCGCACCATCGCTCACCAGCACTACACCACCGAGGGGCAGCCCATTTAACTGATCACCGACATAGCTCAGAGCCTGATCTATAGAAGAAGCCGTGCCAGCCTCGCTCAGATCCTCCACACCAACTATTCGCTGGGTCTGATTATCAAATCGAAAGCTGCGAATCTGAAAAGATTCGGAAAGATTATCGAGCAGTCCATTCTCGTAGAGTAATTCTTCGATCGCCTCTTGCCGGGTTTGTCCGCCCGCAAGGTCGGCTATTGCCATACTCTGAGAATCATCGATCAAAACACCAAGATAGGTTTCTTGTGGCGACACCTGCAAGGTTGTAACCACAGGCCTTAGTAGACAGAAGAGAATCAGCACAAGCACACCAGAGCGTATGCCTATAAAAAATGTTTTCCATGCCGGGCTTAGTTGCCTCGTTGTCTTTCTATAGGTTAGCCATACACCAAAGGTGATGAGAATGACCAATACCGCAAATAGCCAAGGACTAATACCATAGGCGAAGGTAAAACTGCCGTCTTCGAGTGCTGTTAAAAAATTAGGTTGGGAGTATTGCATTGTTACTGATCTGTATTCTCTGATTCCTGATTCTCAGACAGTACACGATAGTATTCTTCCACCAAATCTCGGTACTCATCGGGTATATCTTCATCAACGGTGGCATACAGCTTGTTGTTGATACTATCCAGCTCTGCTTGTGCGCGCAGGGCTCCTTCGAGTTCTGTGATGGGTTGGAGTAGTTGTCTAAATAGTTCTGGTTGATTGAGAAAGTCTTCTATATCTTGCTGCGTCAATTGCTGGCGAATCGATCTTGCATTGCCTATGTTATTCGGCGCGCCCTGAGCACCTACACGGCCACCGGTGCCCGGTTGCTGATCTCCATTGCCGCCGCCCTGTCCCTGCTGGCCTTGTTGACCCTGCTGCCCGCTGCCCTGTCCCTGTTGACCCTGCTGGCCCTGCTGGCCTTGCTGCCCCTGCTGCCCGCTTAGCTGACCGCGCTGGCCTGGCTGAGTTCCTCCAGCTCGCGCCTGATCCTGCAGTTGTTGCGTAAGCTGCTGTGCCAACTGTTGGGTCTGCTCTAGTTGATCACGCATCTCGCGCAATGAAGGTGTGCCGTTTCCTGGCTCTTGCCCTGCCTCATTAAATGCCAACGCCTGCTGTTCTAGATCCTCTACCTGTTGACGCAACTGGGCCGCATCGCTGGCTGCCTGCTGCATCTGATCGGACGGGGAATCTGTGCGGGAGGGATTCAATGCCGCCAGGCTCTGCGCGAAGTCCTCTATCGAATCCTCTAACTCGCCCTCGATGTCTACGGAAAGATTTACCATACCGTTACGCAACACACGATTACTAGTCTGCATCTCTTCACGAATCGGCCGCAGCTCTCGACTGGCCGCCTGGGCTTGGGACATTAGTCGCTGATCTTCGTTATCACCGCGGGCAATGATCGCGCGCAGCATATCTTCGATTTCCTTTAGATCTCTTTGCTGTTGCTGTTGGGCTTCAATAAGCGCCGTCAGAGCGGCATCATCGCGAACCGACTGGCGCGTCTGACCCAGACCTTGTTGGCGCGTCGTTTCCTGCAGACTTTCTTGCAGATCTCTCTGCTGTTGCAAGAGTTGTTGTCCGCGCTGACCAAGATTCTGCGCTAGCTGGTTAACAGATCTTTCTGACTGTTGGCTCAGTTCGCGCTGCTGCTCGCGAAGGTTTTCGAGTGCCTTCTGTGATCTTGCTGCTGCGATCGCTGCGGTTTCGCTCTGCGATGCTTCCTGCATCTGCTGTGCGGCACGCTGCAAAGCCGTCTGTGGCTGTTGCTGGCCACCGCTGGCGCTGCCGGAGGAAGGCGAACTGCTGCTGGACTGAGATTGGGATTGTGACTGGGACTGGGATTGCGAGGAAGCCTGTTGGCTTTGCTGCTGCGAGCTCGAATTCTGCTGGCCACGCGATAACTGCTGTGCCAGCTGTTCTACTTCACGACTCAGCTGCTCCTGTTGACGCATCAGCCGCTCCAGTTCGCGGCGTTTCTGTTCCTCTGTCATCTGCTCTTCACGGCGCGCCAGGTTCCGCTGGGCCCGAGTTAGCCCCTCCTGTCGGCGAGCCAGTTCTTCTAGCTTATTCGCTTCTTCGGTTTGTTGCTGGGAGCCGCCACCACCGGCGCTATTGGGTGTCTCATAACGGTTCTCAAGCTGCCCCATCTCCATCTCGAATAGCTCACGCAGGTCTTCACGTTCCTGCTGAGCGGCACCGCCACCACCACCGCCACCGCCTTGCTGCATGCTGATATTAGTGCGATTGATATTTGCCTCTGCCTTCAATACGTATTGCAATGCGAGCTGCTCTGGCTGCAACGCACTAGTAATCTGTTCCTTACCAAGCTCATCTGCAGCCTGATTCATTTGATCTATCGCGAGGGAAAGATTTTCAACGGCAGCATCGTAACTTGCATCGGAGAAACTGAGACGCTCGGCGAGACGGTCTATAGAACGTCTGGTACGCTCCGTCGCCTCGCGCTGCGACTCTGAGATAATCTCTGCATCCGAAGCGAAATCCTCCGGCGACACCTTCGACTGTCTGTTCTTAAGCTTCCACGTTGCCGCGATAATATCTTTCTGTATCTGAACTAAGGCACTGCTATCGGCGCCGTCACCCTGGCCGCCGCCGGCACCCTGACCGCCGCCACCACCCCCTGATCGCCGAAACTCCTGATCCGTAGGGATAACCTGCAGGAAATAGATATCCGATATGACTTCACTGGGGCCCCGCAGGCCATTGTTATCAGCAAGAGTAAGGAAGTAGCTAACGAAATCCCCAGGCTCTACATCGAGGTCTTCAAGGTAAATCAGTTCGTCACCAGATACCTCGCGCAGGTTCTGCTCTGGCAGGAAGTCTACTTCAACCTCATCCGCACCTACGACGCTGTAATTTAGGGTGAACTTGCTAAGACCATAGTCATCGTTGGCATCGATCTCGAGCACAACTTCCTCTAGGGGCATGACTTCCTGATCTTGTCCTGGCCGCTTTAAGGCCAATTCGGGCGGAGTATCTTCTATAGCGCGAATGAAATAGTCGAGAGGGTTCTTGCTTTGCAGATCGGAGAAATCCGTCGCTGAGATACGGTAGACACCATCCTGGTTCACTGTAAACGTGGCCCGCCCAATATTGCCATCCATTACCAGGTTTATATTCTCGTAGGCAGGCAATGGGTTTATCTCATCTTCATCGGCACTGTAGCTCTCGTCAAATTCGACAAGCGCCGTTGCAATATTCTTGTTAAAGGTAACCACCAGTTCGACTTCGGTTCCTTCAGGAACCACCATGTCGCCACTATCTTCTTCGATGACGTCTTCTATTTCTGTGTAGTCGGGATAATCCATCGCCAAATCGATCTGCTCGATCTGGGGCAGGTCGAAAAGGTCAATCTGATATTGAGGAGAGCTCTGCTCACCGCGCTCGTCGAAGGTGACATAATAAGTCGTATCTTCTTGCAAAGAGGGAATGAAGTAACTGTAGGTTGCGCTATCGCTGCCGCTGCCGTCGCGATTCATGGTTGCATCGCGCCAGTTAACATTATCATCCTGCAGACGCAGATTGATCGTGCCGGGTATAGCATTGATCACCCGAGCAATGATCGTAACGCTATCGCCGCGCTGCATCTCAAGATCACCGGGCTCAACACTGATTTCAATATCGGGAATCACTTCAACGACAAGAACCGGCTCGCTGATCGCAAAGGGCCAGGCCAGGCGGCTAGCCGCATTAAACAGGACATCTGAGCTGAGAAACAGGGCTAAGACTATCGTGGCGACACCCGCGGCTGACGCCATAGACAGATAGGAGGTTCGCGAAGGCGCTACGGTCTCTACCTGCTGTTGCTGAATCTGCACGTGTTCCTGCGCATCCTGCCACAACTGCTGAATAAACTGCTGCGATACCCCGTCCTTGCCGTTCACCAGGTCTTCCTCGGTAAACTCCAAAGACGTTAGTAGCCTCTGCTCCAAATCAGGAATATTTTCTTCTACATAATGTGCGAGCCGACGATCATCCGTTGTCTGTCTTCCCAGCACGTGAATCAAACGCCACAGCAATAAGCCAATGCTGATCAGTGACAGGGCAAATAAGAAGGTTGTGCCCGACTTGCTGGGCTCTAAGAAGAGTGACAAAGCACTTAGAGACAAAATTAATAGGGAGAAAGCTATGACGAAATAGCTCAGCTGTTTCAGGATAAACAGGTTGCTGCGACGACGACGAAGATTCTTCAGGGTTTCGCGAAGACTATCGAATGTGGGAGACGACATAGAGGCTCTTCTGGCTGCTGTGAATAGGAAGACTTACTTGCGCTTGTTGCTCCTCGCTAGGCGACGTCCGAAAGCGACTCAGTCACTAATAATTGATGCGGCAAAAGGGCAAAAGCCTCCTATTAACTGGCCGCAAGCACTGACAGACTGTTTCAGTCGTACGTCTTAACTATCCCATTAACTTGCCCAGAATTGCAAGGGCTTATGGGGAGGAATGCCTAGCAAAATCAGTTAGCCTGAGGTTTGGCAGAATGCGGCCTGAAAATGCCTCGTTTTGGCCCAAATTGAGACCTGAAGCGAGGTGCTGGAGAAAGTGGCGGCTTGGGCCTAGCAGCCCATTTCCCGCGGTCGATAATAGGACGAGCCCTCAGGGAATACCCGAATTTCCCGCCGATTTGCATCAACCAGCAGTTCTTCAAGATTACGGTGCTGCTCGATGTCCTGCAGCGTCACTATTGTCGGCCTCGGCAAGACCCAAGTTTCCGCCTCGGCTTCAGCCAGAGCCTCCCGCGGCGTTATCCAGCGATGCTCCAGAATTTCATCGTTGTCGACGATTACACTCGCCGGCTCTGTCAGGGGGCAAAGAAAGAACCAGGTGCAGAATCGCCTGGGCAACTTGGGCGGCGTAGTCCAATGCGCCGTATGGATGAGACTATCGATCTCAAGATCGATACCCGCCTCCTCCTTGGTCTCTCTAACTGCCGCCCTAAGCGCCGCCCTGTACTCCAAATTATCTTCCGCCGCATCAAAATCTGCGACATCGATGCGGCCTCCCGGGAACACCCAATGGCCGCCATGGAAGATCAGCTTCGAATTTCGTCTGAGTAGCAAGACCTCAAGATCCGTCTTATTCATAGTTTCTCGAACGACGACTACCGTCGCTGCCGGTACCGGCTGTATTTCCGTCATATTCTGTCTCTAACTCGGCTTCTCTATCTGTGTTTGTGCCAGCTATCTGGCAAGTTTCTCTATCATAGCAATGGCATGGTTTTATTTCTCCCGGCTTTTTCGACCAGCAAGGTCTCATTTATTGCAGCTAGAGCCTCATAAGAATAGAATCCTGCCCACATTTAAAAGAGTCTGCTCTTTGTGAGCACGCAGCACGAAGAGGCAGCAAATAGGCTCAGTCGATTCAGAAATAGCAGGAGAAGTAGTATGAAGATTAATTTCGAAGGTCAGGTCGCTATAGTAACGGGTGCTGGCGGTGGACTAGGCAAGCAGCACGCATTGGAACTGGGTCGACGCGGCGCGAAGGTAGTAGTCAACGATCTCGGTGGCTCTGTAGATGGCAGTGGCGGATCGGCTTCGGCGGCAGAACTGGTTGCACAGGAAATTCGGGATAACGGGGGCACCGCTGTCGCAAACGACGCCTCCGTCACCGACCTTGATGCAGTGCAGGCAATGGTTGATGAGACCGTAGCGAATTGGGGACGAATCGACATCCTGGTAAACAATGCCGGTATCCTCAGAGACAAGACCTTCTCCAAGCTGGAGTTAGAGAACTGGCACGCGGTAATTGATGTCCATCTTACCGGCAGTCTCAATGCGACCAAATGTGTCTGGCCTATCATGGTTGAGCAGCAGTACGGCCGTATAGTAATGACAACATCCACCTCGGGATTATTTGGAAATTTTGGCCAGAGCAACTATGGCGCTGCCAAATTAGGCCTCGTTGGCTTCATGAACACCCTGCGCTTCGAAGGCGCGAAGTACAATGTATTTACTAATGCAATAGCGCCCATCGCGGCAACGAGAATGACGGTCGAACTCCCGGGCTTCGAAGACAGTGCCGAGAAATTGGCGCCGGAACTGGTTACTCCCGCCGTTGTGTTTCTCTGCTCTGAAAAAGCCCCCAATGGCCGAATCATTCAGGCAGCCGGCGGCCGTTACTACTCCGCCGATGTGAGAGAAAATGTGGGTGTGGACCTGGGTCTAGGTGCCAGCGTCGAAGATATAGAAGCAAATATTGAGACTATTCTCGATATGAGCAGCAATGCGGGCATTCTGGAAAGAACACCCCATCGCTAACTANACTGTAGTAGCTGCAGGCAACTCAGGCATTCTTCGCCTGATCTGCCTGCACCTTCTGAATAGATTCGCACTCATCCATTANATCCAGCAGCGCCTTAATATTTGGCACTTCCCGCAGCGCATCCCAAGCCAGCGCCTTCTTGCACACTATAGTGGCGAGCCCCACGCTGAACCGGTAGTAAAAATCTGCGTAGCTGAGCTCTGCTCCCGCAAGATAGGGGTCAAATTTCGCAAGTTTCTGCAAGGATGCAAATCCTTTTTCCAACTGCAGCCTCACCTGCTCCTTGAGCTCATCATCGGCAGGCCTGCCGAAGAATACGTCGCCATACAATCTTCGCGCGGGAAGCTCGATATATAGCTCGAGATGTCTTATCAATTCCTGCACCTTCGCTCGCGCAAAAGGATCTTCCGGATACAACGATGGTCCTATTTGCAGGCTATCGACATAGTCGATCATTACGCCTGTTTCGGTTAAAAAACCCTGATCGGTCTCCATACAAGGCACTTTGCCCATCGGGCTCTTCTGCAGAAAATCTGACTCTTGATTTGGCAGAACATGGACTTCCTCGAACTGCATGCCCTTCTCGATCATGATGGCTTTGACCATATTGTAGTAGTTACTATAGGCCATGCCGTGTAGTTTAATACTCACTGTCTCTCTCCCTCGCAACACGTCTTGTGATTGCTTGTGTTCTACCACTGCAATGGCAGCGGAATAATTCGATTGAGCAAGCTAACCTGTCAGCGAAAAATATGCAAAACTTGCGTAGCGTAAATTTCCTGAATGCATGAAAGGCTGTAATGAGTTATAAAATTCTACTGTTGTCTGCCTATGACGCCATGAGCCATACAATCTGGCGCAGGCGTCTGGCGGCTATGTTTCCCGAGCATGAATGGACACAGCTCGCCCTACCACCCAGACATTTCAACTGGCGCATACGCGGCAATAGCCTGCAGTGGGCCCTCAATGAACAAGACGCGTTAACTCAAGATTACGACCTGCTCATCGCGACCTCCATGGTTGATCTGGCGAGTCTTCGCGGCTTTGTGCCCAGCTTAAGTAAAATTCCCACACTGCTTTACTTTCATGAGAATCAATTCGTCTATCCAGAGGGCAACACGCAAAGAAGCAATAACGTCGAACCGCAGCTGGTGCCGCTGTATTCCGCCTTCTGCGCCGACGCTGTTGCTTTCAATAGCAACTACAATCGCTCCACGTTCTTACAGGGGGCGAAAGACTTGCTGGAAAAACTGCCGGACCGATTGCCAGAGGAACTCTTGCTGCAATATCAGAAAAGCGAAGTTGTTCCCGTCCCACTCCAGGAGGTCGAATGCCTACCCGACACTCGCCAGCCTAAGGAAATTCTCGATGTGGTTTGGAATCATCGCTGGGAATACGACAAGGGACCGAAATTATTGTTACTGCTGACAGAGCAGATTCTGCAGCAGCGATTGCCGATTCGGCTGCACGTGGTCGGGCAACAATTCAGGTCATCCCCTGAGGAGTTTCAAAAAATTCACAGCCTGTTACAGCAACATGCGTCTGCGCTCGCTATCGATCCGGGTAATTTTGGCTTCATCGAGGATCGCAAGCACTACACCAAACTTCTTAGGCGCTGCGATGTAGTGCTTTCTACCGCATTGCATGATTTCCAGGGCCTGTCTTTGCAAGAAGCCTGTGCGTTGAAATGCACACCTCTTGCCCCCAATAAATTAGTGTATCCCGAATACCTCGAGAGTCAGTTTCTGTATAACTTTGACGAAAGAAATTCCGACCAGGCAAACTGCCAGGCAGTGTTAGCCCCACTCAAAGCCTGGAAGCAGTTGCAAGATAAAAACACAGCGCTTCCCAAGGTTAATCTGGATGAGTATTCACAGAGGAAGCTGCGACCTGAATACGCTAGGCTATTCGACAAATTGGTAAATGCTAGAGAAGCGTAGTGAGACTACTCAGCTTGCTCTAATAAGGGGAACACGATCTGCTGACCGATTTGTATACGATTGAAATCTAGCTCGGGATTGTACTGACGAAGCAACCAGATAGGAGTCGAGTAGCGGTTTCTGGCTATAGTGCCAATATTATCATTGCGCTTGACCTGGTATGACTCGACTCCCTGAATGCGATAGTTGCTGAAAAATTCCCCCTGCAGCTTGGAATGGAACGCCCTGCGAGTGCGTTCAAATTCCGCAATATTCACATTGGAAAAATCCAGAGCCAGACGCTTACCAACGATGACCGGGTCCTGGAACGCCATATTGTTTAATCTGCGCACGTCCCATGCTCGAATTCCCAACCAGTCTGCAAAATGCCCAAGAGTCTCTGAGGCTTGAACCTCCACCGTATTATTGCTCGCCACTGTATAATCAGACGGGTCGGCAGACAGGCTTTCAACCAGCCGCTCGTTACTTTCACT
>JGI20159J14440_10003170_pt1 | contig 10748 bp, 14 predicted proteins | sample COG_09_FD_14440 | JGI IMG/M metagenome (IMG submission 14440) | reverse complement strand
ACGAAATTGAAGCTAATCAAAAAAAATATGAACAACTAATTGATGAAGCCGCAGATGAGATATCTAATTTTGTTGAAAAAGCTAAATTAGAAAATATTTCTCAATAAATTTCTGTGAATAAATTTCAATTAAGAAAAAAAATTTTAGAAATTAGAAAAAAAAATTTTAATAAAAATCTTAAAATTAATATAGATAACTTTATTTCTTTTTTGAAATTAAATACAGGTAGCACTTATAATCTTGGTGGATATTATCCGTCTAATTATGAAATAGATGATTTAGAAATTTTAGATTTATTAGAAAAAAAAAAATTTAAAATATCATTACCAATAATAAAAAAAAATAATCAAATGGATTTTTTTAAGTGGTCAAATAATGATCCATTAAAAATAAATCAATTTGGTATACCTGAACCTACTTCTTCAAAAAAATTTTATCCAGATATTTTGTTAGTTCCATTGGTTGCTTATGACAATCATTTAAACAGATTAGGTTACGGTGGAGGTTTTTATGATCGTTACATTGAAAAAATTGAAAAAATTAAAAAAGTTATTAAAATTGGGTTAGCGTTTTCATGTCAAAAAATTAAGAATATACCATTAGGTAAATATGATAAAAAATTAGATTTTATAATTACCGAAAAAGAAATTTTAAAATGAGAATATTGTTTTTAGGAGATGTTGTTGGAATTACTGGTTGTTCAAAATTAATGAACAATCTTTTAAATGAAATCAAATCAAAAAAAATAGATTTTGTAATTGTTAATGGTGAAAATGCAGCAGCTCAAGGTGTGGGTTTAACTAAAGAAATATGCAATGATTTTTTTAATTGTGGAGTTGACGTTATCACCACTGGCAACCATGTGTGGGACCAAAAAGAAATAATGGAATTCATAGACAAAGAGGAAAAATTATTACGTCCAAAAAATCTTTTTGAACCAGCCCCAGGTAAGGGCTTTAATATTTATGAAACTAAAGACAATATTAAAATTGGTGTATTAAACTTAATGGGAATGTCTTTATGAAAAAATGTGATGACGTTTTTGAGATTTCAGAAAAATTTATGAAACAGCATAAGTTAAAACAAGATTATGATCTGCTTATAGTTGATTTTCATGGAGAAATAACAAGTGAAAAAAATGCAATAGGACATTTTTTTGATGGTAGCGCCACTCTAGTTGTGGGAACACACACCCATGTTCCGACTAATGATGCAAGAATATTAAATGGTGGTACAGGATATCAAACAGATGCAGGAATGTGTGGAGATTATAATTCTGTTATTGGTATGAATACTGAAAATTCATTGAATAGATTTTTAAAAAAAAATTCAATTAAACATTTTCCAGCAGTAGGTGATGCTACTTTGTGTGGTGTAATTGTTGATTGTAATATAGAAACTGGACTAGCAAGTAACATCGAAAGTTATATTTATGGAGATCAGTTAAAAAATACTTAGAAAAATTATGTCAGGTCATTCAAAGTGGGCAAGTATTAAGCATTCAAAGGGAAAAGCAGATAAGCAAAGATCTAAAATTTTCTCAAAATTATCTAAAGAGATAAGTGTAGCCGCAAAACTTGGTGATAAAGATCCAGCAATGAATCCAAGATTAAGGTCTGCAATTCAAGCTGCAAGATCTGCCAATATGCCAAAAGATAATATTGAAAGAGCAATTGACAAATCCTCAGCCGCATCAGGTATTAATTTTGAAAACCTTAGATATGAGGGGTTTGGTCCAGATAAAATTGCAGTAATTGTAGAAACTTTAACTGATAACAAAAATAGAACTGCATCAAATATTAGAACTATATTTCAAAAAAGTGGTGGAAGTTTAGGTACCCAAGGCTCAGCATCACATAATTTTAATCAATTAGGTATAATTAAAATTGATAAAAAAGAAATTTCTGACGAAAATATTTTTGAACTTGCAATTGACTCAGGTGCTGATGAATGTATTTCTCATAATGAATTTCATGAAATTCAATGTCCAATGAGTGATATTTATAATGTGAAGAAAAAGTTAGAGAAGATTGTTGTAAATTTTATTTCAACAGAGATAGAGTGGATTGCATTAAATAGTGCCAATGTTGAAAAAGATAAGCAAGAAAGTGTAATAGAATTTTTAGAAACATTAGAAGATGATGATGATGTGCAAAATGTTTTTTCAAATGCAAATTTTAGTAATAATTAATGCTTATAATAGGAATTGACCCAGGTATTTCAGGATCAATATGTTTTTTCCAAGATGGAAAAATAGTTGACGTTGTAGAAATGCCAACAATGACTGAAGGCAAAAAGAATAAAAAACAAGTTAATGGCTCTCAGATTGTTAATGAAATTTCAGAAAAAATTAAAGAATTAGACAAAAGGGAAATAAAAGTAGTTATAGAACAAGTATCAGCTATGCCTGGCCAAGGTGTAACAAGTATGTTTAACTTTGGTCAATCATTTGGAATTTTAAAGGGAATATGTTCTTCAATGCAATTACCAATGTATTTTGTGAGACCCGCTAAATGGAAAAAGTATTTTAATCTTATAAATTCAGAAAAAGATGCGAGCAGAACAAGAGCAATTGAGATTTTTCCTTATTTTTCCAAACAATTATCAAGAAAAAAAGACTCTAATAAAGCGGACGCTATCTTGATAGCTAGTTTTTATTATGAAACATACAAAATTGAAGAATAATCAAAAAATTTAAGACAAATTCATGACACATTTAAGTGTGAATAGTGAACCATGGAAGCTGATATAGCAACACAAGCAGTAGGTTTAGGAGCTAATACCGATTTTTCTTTGATGAGCCTTTTTTTAAGAGCTGATATCATTGTGAAATCAGTAATATTAATTTTAATAGCCTGCTCAATATACTCTTGGGCTGTTATTATCGAAAAATTTAGACTATTTAAAAAAATAAACATATCATCAGAAGAGTTTGAAGAGAAATTTTGGAACTCTAAATCTGCAGAAACTTTTTATAATAGTCTGCCAACAAAAGTTGATGACCCGATGGCAGTAGTTTTTCAAGATGCAATGGAGAGTTTATTGAAAAAAAAATCAAAAAACAATTTAAGCGAAAAAATGACTACTTTTTAGAAGTTGGGATTGAGAAACAAATGACTAAAATTGATAAAGGTTTTACGTTTTTAGCAACTGTAGGATCTACAGCACCTTTCATTGGTTTATTTGGAACAGTTTGGGGTATAATGAATTCATTCCAATCGATTGCAATTTCAAGAAATACTAGTTTAGCAATTGTTGCACCAGGAATAGCGGAAGCATTATTTGCTACAGCTCTTGGTCTGTTGGCGGCAATTCCAGCAGTTGTTGCATATAATAAATTTAATACTGACTCTAAAAAATATTCTCAAAAATTAGAAAACTTTTCAAAAAGATTTTTAACTATAATTTAAATGGCTTTTAAATTTAATCGTTCATCAAAAGAACCTATGAGCGAAATAAATGTAACACCTTTTGTTGATGTAATGTTAGTGTTGTTAATTATTTTTATGGTAACAGCACCATTGTTGACTGTAGGTGTTCAAGTAGACTTACCGGAAACTTCAGCCGACTCTTTACCAGAAGAAACTGAGCCACTTACACTTTCAATAAATGCAAAAGGTGAAATTTTTATTCAAGAAGCAAAAGTAGATTATGATAATATTATAGCAAAAGTCCTGGCTGTATCTAAAAATAGAACAGATACTAGAATTTACGTTAGAGGAGATAAGACAATAAATTATGGGAGAGTATTAGAGATAATGGGTTTGTTATCTGGTTCTGGATTTACTAAAGTTGCTTTGATATCTGAGCCATATAAGCAAAGGTAATTAATTATGAATAGAAGTATTATTATATCTTCTGTTTTACATCTATTATTGATCTTAGTAACAGCAATGAGTTTACCATTTTTAGCAAAAAAACCTTTAGACATTCCTCCAATTGTTTCAGTTGAACTAATACAGATCGCTGAAAAAACAAATATACCTTTTGCACCTAAAGCAAAAAAAATAATAGAAAAAGTTAAAGAAAAAGAAAAGAAATTAGTATCAGAACAAGCTCCACCTAAAAAAGTAAAAAAAACAAAAACAAAAACTGTAGTTTCAGTTGAGCAAAATGAAAAGGTCGACAACAAAACACCTGAAGCAGTTCCTTTACCCGAAAAAACTGTAAAAAAAATTGAGACAAAAAAAGAAAATAAACAAAATCCCGATAAATTAGACGAAGAAGTAAAGCAGGTATCAGAATTTGAAAAAAAAGAATTTGTAGATTTAGATAATATTGCAAAATTAATTGACAAAGCAAAAATTGAAAGTGCTGATGAAATTAAAAAAAACAATGATATTACTCAAGATCAAGATAGAAACATCGAAAACACTGGATTAACTTTAAGTGAAGAAGACGCTTTAAAAGCTCAGATTTTTGGATGTTGGAGTATACCACTAGGACTACCGTATAATGAAAATTTACTAGTTAGGATCAAACTAATGTTAGAACCAGATGGATCTGTTACAAAAACAGAAATCTTAGATCATGCTAGAATGAATAAGCCTGGCCAGGCGTTTTATAAAGTGCTAGCAGAAAGCGCGCTTAGAGCTGTAAAATTGTGTCAACCTCTAAGAGTTCCAACTACAGGATATGAAAGATGGAAAGAGTTACAATTAAATTTTGATGCAAGAGAGATGTTAGAAGGTTAGTATATAAAATGAAAAAAAAATTTATAATATTATTTTTGATATTAATTTTTCCATTAAAAGTATTTGCTTTAATTGAAGTCGATATTACTAGAGGAAATTTAAATCCACTTCCTTTAGCAGTGTCACCTTTAGCAATTGATGAACAATCAAGAAATGAGTTCAAAAAAATTATTAAAAAAGAAAATATTGGATCTGAAATATCTAGTATTGTTGAAAATAATTTAAAAACCTCAGGTCTTTTTAATCCATTAAACAAAGATGCATTTTTACAAGCTCCTGAAATTGCAAATTTAAAACCAAGATTTGAAGATTGGAGTTTAATAAAAGCTCAAGCTCTAATTACAGGTAAAGTGACATTCATAGATGAAAAGTTAAGAGTTGAGTTTAGATTATGGGATGTATTGGCAGCTAAAGAAATTATGGCTTTAGCATTTACTACAGTGCCAAATAACTGGAGAAGAGTTGGGCACATTATTTCAGATAAGGTTTACGAACGATTAACTGGGGAAAAAGGATATTTTGATACAAGAATTATTTATGTTGCTGAAGAAGGTCCAAAAACACAAAGAAAAAAAAGATTAGCTATTATGGATCAGGATGGAGCCAATAATAAATTTTTAACTCTTGGCAATGAACTAGTTTTAACTCCAAGATTTAATCCAACCAGCCAAATGGTTACTTACCTGTCATATTTTAAAAACTTACCTAGAGTATATCTTCTAGATATTGAAACAGGCACACAGGAAGTTGTTGGTGATTTTCCAGGAATGACATTTGCTCCAAGATTTTCTCCTGATGGTAAAAAGATAATAATGAGTTTTGCTAAAGATGGTAAATCAGATATTTATACAATGGATTTAGAGAACAGAATAGTTGATAGAATTACTAATCATCCTTCAATTGATACCTCTCCATCTTATTCTCCAAATGGAAAATTTATAGCTTTTAATTCAGATAGAAGCGGATACCAGCAAATTTATATTATGAAAAGTGATGGAAGTGATGTTAAGAGAATATCATTTGGAAATGGTATCTATGGAACTCCTGTTTGGTCTCCAAGAGGCGACTTAATAGCATTTACAAAACTCCACAAAGGTAAATTTTATATTGGAGTAATGAGGACAGATGGTAAAGGAGAGAGATTGTTGACAGAAAATTATTATCAGGAAGCACCGTCTTGGTCTCCTAATGGAAGAGTATTAATTTTTTATAGAGAGACAAAAACTAATAGTGACGGAGAAGGGTTTTCAGCAAAACTCTGGTCTATTGATTTAACTGGTTATAATGAGCGATTAGTAACGACCCAACAGATGCATCTGACCCATCATGGTCATCTTTATTGAGTAATTAATTAAAAAACTGCTCTAAATAACTTGATTTTTTAACTTGAAACATCTAATTAGTTGTGAAAAAGTTAAGTTATTGAAATTAGCAGCAAGGAGCAATTTAATGAGATTAAACAAAATTTTAAAAAATACTTTTTTAGTATTTGCAGCGTGTCTAGTGTTATCTGCGTGTGCAACTAAAAAAGTGTCAACAGGACAAATGCAAGGTGATGTTTATACAGGCACTGACACAGTCGAGTATTTAGCTGATGGTGTAGCGGACAGAGTATTCTTTGCTACAAATGAAACAGTATTAACAACAGCATCAAGAGAAACTTTAAGAGCACAAGCAGCTTGGATGAGAAAAAATTCAAAAATTAATGTAGTTCTTGAAGGTCACGCTGACGAAAGAGGTACTAGAGAGTATAACTTAGCACTTGGTGAAAGAAGAGCAAATGCAGCAAAAGATTACTTGATGACTTACGGAATTTCTTCTGACAGAATTTCTGTATTAAGTTATGGTAAAGAAAGACCTGTAGATGCAGGCTCTAATCCTTTAGCTTGGTCAAAAAACAGAAGATCAGTTACAGTTAAAGCAAATTAAAAGTTTAAATTTTAAAGACCCTAAGGCTACTATGTTTTAGGGTCTTTTTTTTGCCATTTTTATAATCATAAGTTAACTAATCGATGAAATTTATATTTAAAATAATAATGTTAAAATTATTATTTTTACTTAATCTTGCTCCTATTAGTTCTTCATATGCGGACAATCATAATATTTATGAAACTTTGGAAAATATACAGAATGATCTTAAAACTCTTGAGCGAGCGGTATATTCTGGATCAATTGAAGTTAATAAATCAGTTGGTGAAAATTTAGATGTTAAATTAGACTCTAATTCCGAAGATGTGCTTACAAGACATTTATTGAAATTATCAGAGGTTGAAAATCAATTTAGAGAATTAACAAATAAATTTGAAGAAATTAATTTTAAGTTAGACAAACTATCCAACAGATTATCAAAAGTTCAAGCAGATAACCAAATAAGATTTCAAGATATAGAAACAGTGATTAGTTCAGGAGAAATTACTGAAAAATTATCTTCAAAAATAAAAAAAAATTCCAATGAAGTGCTACCAGGAAGCTCACAACCTCAAGATCTTGGATCTATTTCATATAAAGACACTGAAACATCTGAAACATCTCAACAAATTCAATCTATAGATACTACTGGGTCAGTTGTAACTGAAACTTTTCAGGCTGAAGAAAAAATATTACCACAAGATTTAACTCCTAAGGAACAGTATGAACTTGCCACAAGTTTTTTAAAAGTCGGAGATTATAGTACAGCTGAAAGAGCTTTTAGAGAATTCGTTTTATCTAATGGTGAACATGAGTTGGCTGGAAGTGCTCAATATTGGTATGCTGAAACATTTAGAATAAGACAACTTTATACTGATGCTGCATCTGCTTACTTAGAGGGTTATCAAAAATACCCAAAAGGAAACAAAGCTCCTATTAATCTATTAAAACTTGGTGTATCAATGGTACAAATTGGAGAAAAAGATCAGGGTTGTAAAATGATTAATGGTGTTGAAAAACAATATCCTAAAGCAAATCAATCAGTAATTCAAAAAGCAAAATATGAGTCCAAAAAGTTTGAATGTATCAAAGAAGACTCATAAGTTTTTACTAAACAAATTAAAAGATAAACGAATTCTTCAAATTTATAAAAAATTTGAAAATGATTCAGTCATAAATCAAGACTTTATTGTGGCTGTTTCAGGAGGTCCAGATAGTCTTGCTTTATCTTTTTTAGCAAAAATATTTTCAATTAAAAATTCTTTGAATGTAAAGTATCTAATTGTTGATCATAAGTTAAGAAAGGAATCTACTTCTGAGGCAAAATATGTACAAAAAATTTTAAAAAAGTATTTAATAAGTCTTGAAATCTTAACTTGGAACGGTCCCAAACCTAAAAAAAATATTCAATCTTTAGCGAGAGATAAAAGATACGAGTTATTAATCAGAAAAGCTAAAAAATTTAATATAAAAAATATTTTACTCGGTCATCATTTAGACGACTTATTTGAAAATTTTTTTATAAGAATTCTTAGAGGGAGTGGCCTTAATGGATTAATTTCACTTGATAAAAAAACAGAAAAAGATGGAGTCAATTTAGTTAGACCTTTAATAAATGTTGATAAAAAAGATTTGATTTATATTAGTAAAAATATTTTTGGATCATATGTTGAAGATCCAACAAATCAAGATGACAAATATAAAAGAGTTAAAATAAGAAATTTTTTAACACAATTAAGTTCAGAAGGTCTAGATAGAAATAAGTTTTTTTTAACAATTAAAAATCTAAAAATTGCTAATGAAAATATTAAATTTTATGTGAAAAGAAATTTAAGTGAAAACTTAACTTTTTTTGAAAAAAAACAAAAAATTATTTTAAAAGAAAGGTTTTTATTTCAATCAGATGAAGTTTTGTTTAGATCATTTGTAGAATTAATTAAAATGATAGGTAAAAAATATCATCCTGTTCGAGGAAAAAAAATTGATAAAATTATTCAATTAATAAATTCAAAACCTTCATTTAAGGTTACTTTAGGTGGTTGTGTGGTTAAAAAAGTTAATGGAACAATAATACTGTCAAAAGAGTAAATATTTCTGTTAATTAATGATATTTTGTCACTTGTTAAACTCATAATAATTCTTATTTTATACATATGAATTTAAAAAATCTTGCAATGTGGGGCATCATCGTCTTTTTAACGATAGGTCTTTATAATATGTTCAAAAATCCACAGCAAAATATTAGAGGTGGAAATCAAATTATATTTTCTGAATTTTTAACCTCAGTAGAGAATGGTGAGGTTTTAAAAGTTGAAATCCAGGGAAATAATATCAAAGGAGTATTTTCTAATGGAAATTCATTTTCCACATACTCGCCCAATGACCCAAATTTAATTGAAAAATTATCTGATAAAGGAGTAAGTATTTCTGCAGCGCCTCTGGAAGAAAAGATGCCTTCATTGTTTGGTGTTCTTTTATCTTGGTTCCCGATGCTACTTTTGATTGCTGTTTGGATTTTCTTTATGAGACAAATGCAAGGCGGCAAAGGTGGTGCGATGGGTTTTGGAAAATCAAAAGCAAAAATGATGAATGAACTTAAAGGAAAAGTTACGTTTAATGATGTTGCAGGAGTAGAAGAAGCTAAAGAGGAAGTAGAAGAAATTGTAGAATTTTTAAAAGATCCAAAAAAATTTAGTAGATTGGGAGGCAAAATTCCGAGGGGTGCATTATTGGTTGGGCCTCCTGGAACTGGTAAAACTTTACTAGCAAGAGCAATAGCTGGAGAAGCAGGTGTTCCTTTTTTTACTATTTCGGGTTCAGATTTTGTTGAAATGTTTGTTGGTGTGGGTGCTTCAAGAGTAAGAGATATGTTCGAACAAGGAAAAAAAAACTCACCATGTATAATTTTTATAGATGAAATAGATGCTGTAGGTAGAAGTAGAGGTGCTGGCTTAGGAGGTGGAAATGATGAGAGAGAACAAACATTAAACCAATTATTAGTAGAGATGGATGGATTTGATACAAATGAGGGAGTTATTATCATTGCAGCAACTAATAGGCCAGATGTTCTTGATCCTGCGTTATTGCGACCAGGTAGATTTGATAGGCAAGTAGTAGTTTCTAATCCAGATATAATAGGACGTGAAAAAATTCTAAAAGTACATGTTAAAAAAATAAAAATGGCTCCGGATGTAAACTTAAGAACTATAGCTAGAGGTACCCCTGGTTTTTCAGGTGCTGATTTAGCAAACCTAGTTAATGAAGCAGCTTTATTAGCTGCCAGAAAAAATAAAAGAATTGTAACTTTAATTGAGTTTGAAGAAGCAAAAGATAAAGTGATGATGGGTGCCGAAAGAAGATCAATGGTAATGACTGAGGATGAGAAGAAATTAACAGCATATCATGAGGGAGGACACGCTTTAGTGTCTTTTAATATGCCTAGCTATGATCCAATTCATAAAGCAACAATAATTCCAAGAGGTAGAGCTCTTGGGATGGTTATGAACTTACCTGAAAGAGACAAGCATGGATATTCAATAAAATATCTTAAAGCTAGAATGGCTGTATGTTTTGGTGGAAGAGTTGCAGAAGAAATAATTTTTGGAAAAGATAATATATCTACAGGTGCTGGTGGTGGAAGTGGATCAGATATTAATCAAGCAACACAACTTGCTAGAGCAATGGTTACTAAATATGGGATGAGTGAGGAAATGGGTCCTATTGAATATGGAGAAAACCAAGAAGAAGTATTTTTAGGTAGATCAGTTACTCAAACACAATCAGTTTCAGAGGAAGTTGCACAAAAAATAGATAAAGAAATTAGAAAATTAGTTGATGAAGGATACAATCAAGCTACGAAGATACTAACAGAAAAAATCGACGATCTTCACAAAATTGCTAAAGCACTTATAACTTATGAGACTTTAACAGGTGAAGAAATTGAAAATATAATAAATAAAAATTTATATCCAAAAGACAAAGTGGCCGATAAACCAGAGGAAAAAGACGATCAAAGTTCAGCATTAGGTGCGATGGGCTTGAAACCAAAAATAGTTCATTAATAAATACAATGAAAAGATATTACACTAGAGTGTGTAATTTCTACTATGGAAAAGAGTCTGAGTTATTAGTTAATAAAAAAAAAGC
>JGI20159J14440_10003166_pt1 | contig 10761 bp, 6 predicted proteins | sample COG_09_FD_14440 | JGI IMG/M metagenome (IMG submission 14440) | reverse complement strand
GTTTTCTCTCTCTCTCTCTCTCTCTCTCTCTCTCTTTTGTCGTCGTTTAGAATAACAGCAAGAGCGATGATGAGCTTTGCGCGGGGTTGTTCTTCGATGTCTTCTCCTTCGTTTTCTTCTTCTTTTGTTGATTCTTCGTCGTCCTCGTCTCACGTGTCGTCGAGGCGAACGAGAGGCACGAGAAGACTCAAGGGTGGTGTTTTGGTCGCGTCGTTTAGCGACGCAAAGGCGAAGGACGATAAAGAAGAAGAATCAGAGAACAAAATGGTGGTCAGCATAACCGGCGCGACTGGGTTCGTCGGCACGAAACTGGTGGAAAGTTTACTGAAAGACGGACACGAGGTGCGAGTGCTCACTCGGTCGATAAAACAGGCGAAGAAAAAATTGAAACCGGAAACGTTACCGAAAGGAACGCTACTCTTAATCGAACCGACGAAATGGCCGTTAGGGATTAAAGGATCCACGCACGTGGTCAATTTAGCCGGAGAACCAATCAGTACGCGATGGGACGAGAACGTGAAGAAAGAAATCATGAACAGCCGAGTGAAAGCGACCGAGGCGGTGGTTTCGGCGATAGCGAACGTGAAGGAGGAAAGTAAACGGCCGAAGGTTTTGGTGACCGCGAGCGCGATTGGGTATTACGGGACGAGCGACGAGGAGACGTTCGATGAGTCGAGCAACTCGGGGAAGGATTACTTATCGAGCGTGTGTCGAGCGTGGGAGAAGGCGGCGAAGAAGGCGGAGGAGATGACGAACGGCGAGACGAGAGTCGTGTTTGTGAGGTTGGGGATTGTTTTAGATAGAGACGGAGGCGCGTTGGGGAAGATGTTGCCTACTTTTCAGCTCTTCATGGGAGGTCCGATTGGTGACGGTGGTCAGTGGTTTTCGTGGATTCACAGGAAAGATGCGGTGAAGATTATTAGGGAGAGTTTAGTGAACGAAGAATTGAAAGGCGCGATAAACGCGACTGCGCCGTTTCCGGTGAAAATGAGGGATTTGACCAACTCGTTAGGGAAGGAGTTAGGGAGACCGAGTTGGATGCCGGTTCCAGATTTCGCGTTGCAAGCGCTTTTAGGAGAAGGGAGCTCGTTAGTGTTGCAAGGACAGAAAGTGTTGCCAAAGGAGCTCTTGAGAGAAGGATATCGATTCGAGTACGAAACGATTACCGACGCTTTGAATGAGATTGTCAACGAATAATAATTTTCGCGCCGCGCGTGTGTCTGTCTAAAATACATTCTCTTCATAAACTAGTTTCTACCTCCTAAAAGTACCGCGCTTTGACGAGTATATACGCCTTATCTTCCATCACGACTTCGTATTCGTCGAACCCGCTCTCTCTCACGATATCCAAAACCGCCTCGCGATCCAAAAACGGCTTATTCGTCTCCCATTTGTACGTCTCTCTCGTCTCGTTGCCTTTCCGCGGCAACACGACCGTGCTGAACAAAACGCCCCAATCGTCTTCGTCGCTCCTCGCGGACGGTTTCAACACCCTTTTGATTTCTTTCATTCCTTTCACCGGGTTCGGCCAACAGTGCATTCCAGCCGTCGAGGACACTTTTTCGAACGTTTCGTTCGCGAACGGTAAATCCGACACGTCTCCTCGCACGACTTCGTAACTGTTGTTGTTCCCAGTGCACTCTCTCTCGAACGTTTCTTTCGCTCGTTCGCACATGCTCTCGTAAAAATCGAGCGCGTAAACTTTCGCAAACATCTTCGAGGAGATGATACTTTTCGTCACCACGCCGGGACCGCACGACACGTCCAATAACTGCATCGCTCGTTCGTTCTCGCTCGCTAAGATGGACACCACTTCCTCCGCCTCTTTCTCGCACCCGGGATATCCCAACAGGCGAAACAACTGTCGGTACCCAGAATCGTACACCATTGCCCCCAGTTTCGTTTGGAACGGACTGAACGAAGAAGAAACGAAAGTTCCTATCCTCCTGGTTCTTTTCCTCGCGCTTTGGTGGCGGAAGAACTGTACCGATGCTCGAGGCGCGATGGATGAAGACATGTTTCTTGTGAGGCTTTTGACGCTTTCGCGTCATTTCAATTTCCCCTAAAGGTGTTTCCAAACGCACATCACATGACGCGCGCTGCTCTTGCTCTCGGGGTTCTCCAACCGTCGCTGTCGTCGAGACAAAGCGGGAGACGAAGACGACACGACATCGTTCGGTTTACTGCGACTCGCGGAGGAGGAGGAGACAAAAACGGGCGAACATTAACACCACCATCACCGACGAGAATTTTGTTCCGACGAAGGTCTTCTTTCCCGACGATGATTTCCCCGAGGAGTTTTGAAGGAACATCGTCGGGTGGTAACGGTGAGTACGTCAACGACGACGAGACGAATGCAAACAACGAAGGCGGTGGCATGTTGTGGTGCATAAAAAAATGCATCGGTTGGGTAGAGAAACAAGTGCAAAACGCGAAAAACGCGGCGCCACTTTTGAAATGGCCCGATGCGGTGCTTTTGAGCAAGCAAACCGGGCGAGACGTGTGCGGGAACGCGATGGTCATTTTAGTCGGTTTGTGTGTGTTTACGGCGATGTTGGGGTGCATCGATTGGTGCATCGTGGCGTTTCGATCGTGGTTGTTATTGCCGTGATGTAGAAGAAGTAGAGTGCTGCGCGCGATAGTTTAGTATTTATTAGAATGTATTCGTGTGATGTGTATTATTCAAGTTGTGTTCTTGTATACGCGTTTAAAAGAACGGCTAAAATAATAATAATAATAACGTTCAATGATGTCGTTTTTTAAGATGGTCAATGTTTATATACTCTTTCTCGTTCTTACTCTTTATTATCTTCTTACTTCTTCGCCAACTTTCTCTCTTTCGCCTCTCTTTCCGCTTTCTTAGACAAGTGTTTCTTGTACTCGCGAATGTCTTTGTCCCATCTGCGAACGGTTTTGTCTTCGCACACCCAAATATCTCTCGCGACTTGGTCGATTAAACGGAAATCGTGCGAAACCAAAATGACACCGCCGTTGTACACCTTAATAGCTTCGGCTAACGCATCAATGGCTTCTAAATCCAAGTGATTCGTAGGCTCATCGAGTAACAACAAGTTTGGTTTGCCCATACAAATCATCGCAAAGACTAAGCGAGATTGTTGTCCTTCGGACAGTTCACCAATAAGCGTCGTTTGTTGTTTACCGGCGATGCCGTATTTTCCGAGAAACGCGCGCCATTCGTCAATGTCTCGTTTAAACTTACCGTGGACGTTGGGATAAGTATCCATGAAAAATTGCAAAACGGTTTTGCTTCGATCCAAAACTTCGACGGAGTGCTGATGGTATTTACCGATGTTCAAAGCGGAGTGTCGAGAGACCGAACCTTTGGTTGGAGTCAACTCGCCCGTCATGAGCTTCAATAAAGTGGATTTACCGGCGCCGTTCGGTCCAACTAAAGCCACGCGACTGTCGCAGTCAACGCCTAAATCCAGTTTGTCGTACAAGTAATTTTCTTCTTTACCGTTGTACGCGAACGAGACCTGGTCGAACGGTAACACCGGCGGCGGTACCTTATCGCAATCCGGAAAATTGAACGTAAACGTTCTCTCCTTGTGCACCGGCGGAGTTAAGCCGGCGGCGATCATTTTATCGATGATTTTCTGTTTCGATTCCGCTTGCTTTCTCGCGTTCGCGTACGTCCCGCACGATCGAATAAACTCTTTCAAGTGGTTAATATCAGATTGTTCTTTTTCGTATTTACGCTGTTGGACGATGTTGTCTTCCTCAACGGTGCGACAGTACGTGTCGTAGTTCCCGGAATAATACTTCAATTTGCCGTCGGTGAGCCAAATCATGTGCGAACACACGCCGTTTAAGAAATCTTGCGAATGAGAAACGACGACTAAACATTTCTTGTACAAAGCCAAGTGGTTTTCTAACCACACGCACGCTTCTAAATCCAAATGGTTCGTCGGTTCGTCGAGCAACAAGATTGTCGGCGTCGCAAACAACGCTTTCGCCAACGCCACGCGCATGCGCCACCCCCCCGACATGTCCTTCGTCGGACGATCAATCATTTCCGCGGAGAAACCTAACGAGTGCAGCAATTCGCTCGCTCTTGCCTCGAACGTGGATGGATCAATTTCCTCCAATCGATCGTACAAAGACATCAAGCGCTCGTCGTCCGGGCCGAAATTCTCCAACAAATGTTGCTCAAACTTGTTCAATCGTTCCATCTCTTCCACGAGCTCGTCGATAACGCACTGAATCGCAGATCTATCCGACGGTTCCGCTTCAGTTTTCAAGTGATAAATGTCTACGTGATCTGGGATTGGCACCTCTCTCATGGCTAAACACTCGAGAAAGTTGGTCTTTCCAGAGCCGTTTTGCCCAATCAAACCGTATCGTCTACCGATGGTCAACTCAATATCGCATTCGTCGATTAACACTCTGCCATTCATCGTCATGGAGAAGTTTGTAATTTTAATATCTCTGGCGGCAATTTGCGAAGAGAGAACGCCGGTGACGGTTCGTTTCAAACCAGCTTTGGAGATGCCGCTGATTTCCGCCTTACCAATCGCTTGTTCCAAGCTCGTAATTTCTTCCTCCTCGTCTTCGCCTTTAATCCCTTTCTTTGACTTTTTCTTCTTCGCTCTCTCCGCCTCTCTCGCCGCTTTCTTTTCCGCCTTGGCGGCTTCTTTTTTCGCTTTTTCTTCGGCGACTTGTAAAATCAGCGCGGACGCTTCGGCTTCCTCTGCCGCGCGTTTCTTCGCTATGGCCTCGCCCAAAGCTTTCGGATCTAACTCGTCCATATCTTTGAATTCATCCGGAATTTCTGTCTGAGGTTTGTAAATATCGTCCGGATCTTTCGGCTTCTTCGTATCCTGTGCGATGGCAATGCCTTCTTCTTCCAACTTCTTCTTCTCCTCGAGAATTTTCTTTTGCTTTTCTGTCATACCTTTTTGCTCGGGGACCTCCAACGCGCTCATAATTTCCTTCGCTTCTCTCGTACCAGCAACCACGTTCGGTGCGATCGCGTCTTCGGACCAACCTTCTGGAACAACCAGATCTTCCTCTAAATCGTCCATCATGCCTCTATCATCGTCCGGAAGCATATCTTCGTTGTACAAATCACCCAATTCTTTCGCTCGCGCTAAGTTCTCCTCCGCCTCTTTTCTCGCCGCATCTTCGCTCTCTTGGTTCGCTTTCGCTCTTTCCGCCAACAAACGCGTAATCTCGTCTTCGCCTTCCGTCTTATCGTCCGTATCATTCGTAATTTCTTCGACCAACTCCTTCCCGGTGAACAATTTCTTCTTGTGCCTTTCTCTCAATTCTTCCTCGTCCGTCGCTTTCCTCGCCGCGACTTTCTTTTCCTTCCACGCCAAGTAATTCTCCAACGTCACCGGCGTCCCAGTCCCACCTTTTACTTTTAACTCGTTCAACTTTTCTCTCAAAAGATCCTGGTCCGTTTTTCTATTCTTCATAGCCTCTAACTCCGCGGCTCGAATATCCGCGGCGAACACGTACCCGGGCGGTAACTTGTGCTTATACTTGCAATCCTTCCCGTCCGCGCACTGCCAAAACCACCCGTATAACTTCTTCTCCACCGCGTCGAGAAAGTGTTTGCAAATAATTTGCGTCTCGTTGCTCGAATTCACCTCTTGCCCGTGTTTCTTTTGAATCACCGCCTCTAACTTCTTCTGATCCCAATCGTCGATGGAATCTACGTTTTCGAACAAACTCCTCTTGGCGATTTTTTCGTTGATGGCCAAATCGTGCGAAAACGCGCACTTATCCCCGGTCTTGGCGCAACATCCGTGCTTAAAAAACTCGCACAAAACCGTCTTCTTATCCACGCCTTCCGCCACTTCCGGCTGTTTGATGTCGATCCCTTTCGTTCTCAACAGAAACTCCTGCGCTTCTTTCGCCGCTTTCTTTTGCGCCCGGAGATGTTCTCGTCCAATCTTCGTCGTCGGGTCGTTCAAGTCTTTCAAACGTTGCATCTCCTTCGCGTGTTTCGTGTTCATCGCCGCGCCTTTCACTTGCCCAAACGACTGGTTCGCCGAGGCGAGCTTTTTCAACTTGGAGTCCTCTCTCTTCTTCTCGTCCAGGACGTCTTGGTGCGACATCCCGGCTTTCTTCGCCTTCAGGCGGTTCTCCTGCGCCGGTGTTTTCCCCATCTCTTCTTTTGATGATGATGATGTGGTTTTAGAAAGACCTTCTTCTTTGTTGTTCTTTGTGTGGAAGTATTATTCGATGGCTGAAATCAATCGAAGACTCTCGATGCAAAAATTTGTCTCAAACTGCACACTTTTGGTCAAAAAGACAAAAAAATTCAAAAAAAAAAATTCTCACTCTCGTCTCTTTTCTCACTTTCTTTTGCTCTTCTGTGATATATACATCACATATCAAATCATCATTACATCATCATCATGGAGGCCTTGGAAGCGGCCGTTTTGTCGCGGAAAGGAGGAGGAGACGAAGACAAAACGAGAAAACTTTGGCGAGAGCCTTTGAAACAGATCGCGGATTTGGAAAATCGAGAGAAAAGGGACGCTTTGGCGACGAGTTTAGTTCCCTTGGCAAAGTTTTTTTTCTCTCTCTCAGAAGAAAATAATGCGACGACGACTGCGACGACGTTTGACGAAGCGCCGAAAGCAAACGAGTACGATTTTGTGACCAGAGACGTGTCGTTGAGCACGCCGAGAGGGAAATTTGACGTGTATAAGATGAGAAATTCGTCTTCGATTTTGTTGTATTCCTGCAATCCGAAAAAGAAGGAGAGTTTGTTGCTGAGGAAAGAGAACATGGCCACGTTCGCGGTGTTACCGACGGAGGACTCGAACGGGACGCAATATTTGGTGGTTTCTTTGAAAGAGGAGGTGACGTTACCGTCGGTAAAAAATGGGATTAAAGCTATCGTGTGGCAATCGAGGGCGCAGTTATCCGCGGCGGAGAAAAAATTGAAAGTGACCGTCGGCGAAGGAGGCGAAGGCGCCATGTCGGAGAAAGAAGTGAAAGACGCGTTTACGGTTGGCGAGCACGACTTGAGCGAAGAAGATACGTTGAAAAATTCAGTTGGATTGATGAGGTGTTACGTCAAATCGTGCGGTGTGAAAGAGTACACCAAAGGGTTCGTGAAAGTGAAGTGCGTGTTGAAATTCAACGACGGGTATTTGTTTTTGCTGAGGAAACGTTTGATTTTTCTCGAACGGCCGGCGATTGTGACTTTAGTGGAAGATTTGGACGAGTTACGGATCATGAGAGCGGAAGCTGGAGGGTCGAGCAACTTTGATTTAGCGTGTAAATTGGACGGCGTCGAATACGAGTTTTTGAACATTTCGAAGGAATATTTGTTGCCGGTGAGAGAGTGGCTGTCAATGGTATGCGAGGAAGCGCCGGCGGAGGGTGACGACGGCGACGACGAAGAGGATGGAGGAATGAAAAAGAGAAGTAGCAAAAAAGAGGACACGACGCAAGATATTCTCCAAGATGTCAACTCGGATTCCGACGACGACGACGACTCGGACGACGATTTCAAAGGCGAGGAATCTGAAGAAGGAGAAGATGACGACGATGATGATGATGATGATGATGATGCTAACTCTGGATCTGACGATGACTCAGACGACGACGACTCGGACGACGACGATGGTGCATTTAACACGGTCGCGAAGAACGAAACGAAAGAGAAGAAGAAGTCACACACTCCGACCGGAACCAAACGTCCGCGCGAAGGCGAAGAAGAAGACAAAGAGGAGAAAAAGGGAGACGACGATTTTGAAGACGCCGAATCATCGGACTCCGATAACGCTTTCGGCATGAGGTCCGTCGCTCCCTGAAACTTGTAATACTACTACGTGCAAAGAATGATATATACTACGCAGAGCGCGCATTCACGCCCGCCGGCCCGCGAATATTTTTCATTGCAAAGGTCAAAGTCGTCACAAAAAGGCACTTAAAAAACGACCACAAAAATGGTCCTCCTCCCTATAAAACCCATCGTAATTAAATCATCCCGACCTGCGCGCGAGACTGTCAAACTTTGTCTCAGGCGTTCGTTTTTGTTTCTCTCGTTCGCGTGCGTGCTCGTCGTCTGTGTCTTTGGCATCGACAACCTCGCGTTCGTTGATGAAAGAAAGGCCGGGGAAAAAAACGACGACGCTTTCGATTTGATGAAAAACGAGAAGAAGGACAACGACCGAGGACGACGACGACCGGGCTTCGGGTTGATTGATTCCGTGCTGCGGGCGTCGACGGCGACGACGACGAAGGAAGAAATCATGCACGAGGTGGAGGAGATGAAGTACGAGCGGCCGAGCGATGAGTCGTCCTCCGAGGACAGTGGTGGTGGTGCGTTTGGAGATATCGAAGAAGAAGAAGAAGAAGTAGGAAAGGAAGAAGACGAAAGCGCGAAGGAGATCGATACACCATCGACGACGACGACGATGGATGAAGTGAAAGAGAAGGAAGAGGAGAAGCCTACCGATGTGACGACGAAAGAAGTAGAAATAAAAGAAGAAGAACAGCGAGAACAACCGGCGGCGGCGTCGAGCGTTGAACGAGAGGAGACGAAAGGAGAAGCGCCGCGAGAAGAAGGAGACGAACGAGAGCAACGAATAGCGGAAGACGACCTGACGCCAAAAAGTTTCGTGGAGTTCACCGCGAAAGATCTCGAAGACGTCGAGCGGTTCGATTACATGATGCAAAAACGGGACGGTTCTATAGGATTGAGCAAAAATCAGTGCCAAGAAGTGAAGACGTATTTCCAAGAGACGTTGAAACCGAGGTACGAAGATTTGAAAACGAACAGGATTGTCATCATTGATTGGTCGGAAAATTATCAGAACGGCATCGGAGACGAGATGCAACATTATCAAGAGTTGTTTATCATCGGCGTTTCGACAGGGAGAGCGGCGTACGTCAAGACGCAAAAAGCAGAGTGCGACGGATTGGGCGTCTCGGAAGGCGACGAGATTGAGAACTCTAAAACGTACGAGGATTTAGCGAGGAAGTGCCAGTTTGATTTGGGAGATTATTTCATCGGCTACGGCGATGTCGATTGGAAGTGGGATAAGGGGAAGAGAAGACGTGCGAAGAAAGAGTTGTTCGAGGAAGGCGATTTCGAGGAGACGGTGTTTACGTGGAGTCAAAAGGGCGCGTACATCGGCGACGAGCAACCGGAAAGGTATAAAGGTGGATTTTACGCCGAACCGGATGAGAATTCAATCGTGAAAACTATGGAACACCCGAAGTTTCAAGCCGCTCGCGTCGCTCGCATTCGAATCAAAACGAATTTTGGCCACTGGTGCCATCCGAAACCGTCCGATTGGGGGATTTGTTTGTCCTATCGCTGGGCGACGAATTTCGAGAACAATTTTACGTCGAGCAAATGCGGCGAGGCGTGCGGAGTAGGGTCGTGTTTTGGAACGCAAATGTTGATGCCGAGGAAGCATTTAAAAATAGCCATGCTTCCAGCGTTCGAGGAAATGTCCAGAAGAGGGTGGAAACAAATCGTCGGCGCGCACATTCGCACCGGCTTTGCGGATATGAGTCAAGTCGAACCGCCGACGAATGTTCCAAGAGTTGTAAAACAGGCAGACTTAGCGTCCGTTGACGAACTTTTAGCGACGGAACGAACGAAAAGAACATATCCGGAACCGAAGTGTCCGATTAAAAAAGATGAACACAGTGTGAGTTGGCCGAGGGGGAGCGACGATGAAGACGCCGGCGCCGGCTCGGCGCCGTTGACGCTCTTCTTGAAATGTCTTGCCGATTTAATGAGAGACGTCCGATTGAAAGAAAGCGACCCGTTGGGTTTGTTTTTTACGACGGATTCACCAGCCATCAACGCCATCTTACATTCCCCGGAAGCGTTGGAAGTTTTACGAGTGAACGGGACGGAAGTCTTAAGCACGGTTGGCTCCTTCGGCAACGTGAAATTCTCCAACACCGGCGTCTGCGACGACGCCTCGGACTCGTGCATCGCCAGCGACCCCCGAAGCGCGTGGTTGAAATCCATGGTCGATATGACCCTCTTAGGAGAAACAGACGTCGAGCTGTTACTGTACAGCTCCAAATTCGCCGACGCTGCGTTGATGCGATCAATAAAAGTCAAAAGAGGACGCGTGCATTTTTACGAAGACACGCGCATAACGCACCAACTGATCGATCCTTTAGTCTCGAGAATCCAAAAGCCAAACCCGAGCGAGGAGGATTGGAAAGCCTGGGGGCTATTGTGGGATAACTTTGGTCCGAGCGGCGAACGGATAGACGTGAAAGGAAGCACGTTAGCTCGAAAAACAAGCGTAGCGTAGGTAGCCATGTAAAAGTAGTGTGTGTGTGTGTGTTGTGTATTTTTAAAATTTCAGTATAAAACGTATAGTAAAACAAAATGATAAAACGGAGAGCCTCGTGTTCTTCTTTTAAACAACACTCGGTCTCTCTCTGGGTCTCTCTCTCTCTCTCTCTCTCTTCTCCTTCTCTCTTTCTTCCTCTTCTTTCTTTCGTCGCTCGTCGTCAAATCAAAAGTTTAACCTTCCAACGAGGCCGCGGCCGCTCCGGCGTGCGCCGGATCTCTTCGAAAGCACTGGTCGCAAATATCCTGCTTGCCGTTCGCGTCTTTGGCGTAAGCGCTTTCCTTCCACTCCGTGGTAATTTGCGTCGAGCACACGCAGCACGACTTACCCGATTCCATGGCCTGCTTCGTCGATCTGCACTCTTTCAAGTAGCACTTGTTGCACAAATCCTTCTTCCCTTCCGATTTGTCTTTACTCGTTCTCCATTTCGAGCTCGAGTGGCGGG
>JGI20159J14440_10003157_pt1 | contig 10788 bp, 9 predicted proteins | sample COG_09_FD_14440 | JGI IMG/M metagenome (IMG submission 14440) | reverse complement strand
TTGGTAATGACCAGAGGCGACCAAGATACCTGCGTCCCGCGCCAAGGTCGCCGGATTACAGCTGACATAGACAATGCGCGTGGGGGCTACCCAGCCCGTCGTCGCGTTAAGGTCTGGGTCTGGGTCTGACAACGCGTCCACCAGAGCGCTCACCAAGGCCATAGCACCTTCACGTGGCGGATCAACCAACCACTTGTGTGCGTTGCCGTCGGCGCGTAAGGTGTCGGCCGTCATCTCGAACAAATTGCGCGCAATAAAGGAGGTCGGTGCGACCGTCTTTTTACTGGCGTGAAAGCGTGCGTAGTTGGCAATACCCCGATTAACCAAGATCTCGCTGCCCTCAACGCCAACCACCTCTGCGCCCTGAGTCGCCAACGGAAGTGTGAAATTACCCAAACCGCAAAACCAGTCAAAGACGCGTTCATGCTTTTGTACGCCGAGCAAGTTCAGCGCACGGGAAACCAGCACCTCGTTGATGTAGGGATTAACTTGGGTGAAATCAGCTGGCCTAAAGGGCATGTGAACCCCGTAAGCGGGCAACTCATAAAACAGGTCTTCATCTCCCTCATCCAGCAACGTAATGGTGTCGGGACCCTTGGATTGCAGGTACCACATGATGCGTGGCAACGGCGATGGCGATGCCGATGGGGTATCCGAGGGGCCCTCACCACTGTGACGAATTGCAAACGCTCTCAAGCGCTGCTTATCGTCATCGCTAAGTGGCTCCAAATGGCGCAAAACCAAGCCCGTTTGCGTCTCTGTACACGCCACCTCTAACTGCGCGCAAGACGCACGTGCCGCCATACTCATGAACAGGTCTCGCAAGGGGAGCAACAAGTCGCTGACATGTTTGGGCAGTACCGCACAGCTCGCCATATCCGCTACATACCGGCTCTTGCGCTCGTGAAAGCCAACCAACACCGTGCCCTTTTTGGCAACATAGCGCACAGACAAGCGCGCACGGAACCGATAACCCCAAGTAGGCCCTTCAATAGCGCGCAATATGAAGTTGGGCTTTACCTTGCCCAAGTGCCACAGGTTGTCTTCTAAAACACGCTGTTTGATGGCCACTTGCGTCGTTGGTTGCAAGTGCTGCATTTTGCAGCCGCCACAACTGCCAGCGTGCAAACCAAAATGTGGGCATTTGGGTTGTGCCACGCGCTGCGATGATGGCTCTTGCACGGCACTTAAAGAGGCCATTTCCCAATTGCTTTTTTTGCGATGCACTTGGGCGGTGACCCACTCTCCGGGTAGGGCACCATCAATAAAAACCACCTTGCCATCCTCACGGTGCCCAACGCCTTGGGCATTCAAGTCCATGGCATGAACATACAGCCAGTCGCTAGGACGCTGCCCACGATCAGGCGCCACGTGGCGTGTACTGGCAGTAGATGCAGATTGCTGCTCAGTCGCCTTCAGGGCGACGGCGGGGGGGTGTATAGGGCTGTTATCGACGGCTTCACTCATCCCGCTATTGTCGCAGGACACGGCCACCTAATCGCACCGTCTTAGCGCTTGGGAAGAAATATCAATGGGTCAACCGGCTTACCCAGTTGGCGGACCTCAAAATGTAACTTCACGCGGTCGGCGTCAGAGCTACCCATCTCCGCTATTTTTTCGCCCTGCTTCACCGTTTGATCTTCTCGCACCGATAAGGCTTGGTTGTGCGCGTAGGCAGTCAAGAAGGTGTCGTCGTGTTTGAGGATCACCAAGTTACCGTAACCACGCAAACCAGAGCCTGCGTACACGACGCGCCCATCGGCCGCTGCCAACACCGGGTCGCCTACCTTGCCCGCAATACCAATCCCTTTATTCGTCTGCTCGTCATAAGTGGCAATCACTTCACCATTGGTCGGCCACCGCAGATTCAAACCGGATACCAACTTGGCCTTCGCTGTGTCTGGCACGTCAGAGACGGCCGGCTTGGGTGGGTCACCCAAGGCCGCTTGGTCCACAGGCTTTTCCAAGGGCTTGACCTGTGTCGATTGCACTTGCGCAGACTTAACGGGCTGAACCACCACGCCCTCGGACGCTGGCTCTGCGCGTTGAACCGGTGTTGGTGCTGGTGTTGGTGCTGGTGCGGGAGCTGGCTTTGCAGCAACACCAGAGCCGCTGCGTGGCGCAGACAGCCGCAAAATCTGCCCAACCTCCAAGCTATCCGGGTCGCTCAGTTGATTCCAAGTCGCCAGATCACGCCAATTTTGGTTATACATCGCGGCGATGCGTACAAGCGTATCGCCGGGTTGCACACGGTACTGCCCATCGGCCAACGGCGCAGCGCTACCCCTTGGCAACGACCGCGACTCAACCGGTGCACGACCGATGTTGCCTTGGGCGCACCCAACGAGTACCCCCGTCAAGACCACCAAAAAGCCGCGGCGCAGCCATGGCTGCTCAAAAAACCCCAACTTCATTCGATCTTGACTGGTCATAAAACTCCTTAGACACACTACGCTGTACCTGATTTTAAAGGTACAAAAAGAACAGGTTCAAGCGTTCGACTCACAAAGCCTTGGTCCGTTCTATCTACAACGACCAGGCTTTGCTGGCCAGGCCCCGTCTGACACGGCGCAATTAAGCGGCCACCAACCGCTAACTGGTCCAGCCACGCTTGAGGGATATTATCCCCCCCTGCCGCGGACACAATACCCGCATAGGGCGCGCCTTTTTCATAGGCCAACAAACCATCGCTAAACAACAGGTGTACGTTAGCACGATGTAACGGCCGCAGGTTCGCGCGCGCCTTGTCATGCAGCCCTTTCAGTCGCTCAATCGAGTAGACCTCTTTGGCCAAATAGCTCATGACGGTGGCTTGATAGCCGCAACCCGTGCCTATTTCCAACACACGGCCCAACGGGACCTCGCGCCCCTCACAGAGCAATGACAACATGCGCGCCACGACGCTGGGTTTAGAAATCGTCTGACCCAGTCCAATCGGTAGGCTGGTGTCCTCATAGGCTTGGTTCACCAACGCCGAGTCAACGAAACGATGGCGTTCGACCTGTCGCATGGCGTTTTGTACCACCTCGGAGTCAAGACCTTGCGCGATCAGGCGCTGCACCATGTTGGAACGAATGCGGCTGGAATCCAAACCTGTTCCTGTGGGCGCGGCACCGCCCTGTGCGTAGAGCTTGGCCTGCGGCTCTTGGGCCCTGGTCGCTGCCGGGGAAGACGCCGGTATACGCTGCCCGCCAGGCTGCTGGCGAAATGAGGCCGACAACCATTTTTTCTCAGGCGGGGGTTTCGGTGCTTCAGCCATAGCCGTGCAATAAAACGGGCTTGTTCAGGACGCAGATGCCACGGCATCCGTATCCAACCGCTTGCGCCAAGCGGGCAGGTCTTTATGGTGGGTCAAATCAACGTGCAAAGGGGTGATTGAACACCGCCCAACCGACGTGACGTGAAAGTCGGTCCCTGGCGCTGCATCGCGGGCCTCGCCCGCTTGACCGATCCAGTACATGGTTTCCCCGCGTGGGCTTGCTTGTTGAATCACGGCCTGCGCCGCGTGGCGTCTGCCCAGACGAGTCAGCTCAAACGCTCCCAAGTCGGCATACGCGAGGTTGGGGATATTTACGTTAAGAAGCCAAGGCCACTCTGCAGGTGCCACGCCCGACGCGTCCGTGTCGCCGTTGGGCGACATCGTAGCGGCTTGCTGAACGCCTTGCGTGGGCAAGTCCTTCATGAGCAAAGCGACCAAGTCGCCGGCCTTTTGCGCCGAATCGGACAGGTGTGCCCACCCTTTTTCAACCTGAGAAAAGGCCACGGCGGGGATGCCGAACAGATACCCCTCCATCGCTGCACCCACCGTGCCCGAATAGATGGTGTCGTCACCCATGTTAGCGCCGTTGTTGATGCCGGAGACGACCAGATCAGGACGAAAACCCAAATAACCCGTCAGCGCGATGTGCACACAATCCGCCGGCGTCCCGTTCACGTATCGGAAGCCATTGCTAGCCTCATGCACATAAAGGGGGGCATTGAGCGTNAGCGAATTCGACTTGGCACTGTTGTTGTGCTCNGGTGCAATGACGGTCACNTTGACATCGGCCAANGACCGCAATGCGTCATAGAGTGCCTGCAGGCCCGGCGCATTGAAACCGTCATCGTTACTNAGCAAAATATTCATGGTGAAATTGTAGGGGCAGTTTCGAGCGTGCGACACACAAGTGTCCAAAGCCTTCGTATTATGGGAGGGTTGATCTGAGGCGGATGTCGTCTCAGAAGCTGAAAACAGCCGTTCATTAGGAGCTATCGCACATGTACGCATGGCAATGCAAAGAGCCCACGGGCGTATCGTCCCTTGCCTGGGTGGAGTTACCCACCCCTCAGCCTGCCGCCGACGAGGTGGTGGTGGAGATCCGGGCAGCGAGCCTGAATTTCCCTGACCTCTTGATGGTCCAAAATAAATATCAAATCAAACCGCCACCGCCCTTTATTCCGGGCGCGGAGTTTGCCGGCCACGTGGTCGCCGTTGGCGCAGATGTCAAACAACTCACCATCGGCCAAGCCGTCGCCTGTTTGCCTGGGGTCGGCGCATTCGCAACGCATACCAGTGTGAAAGCAGCCCTCTGCGTGCCGCTGCCAGCGTCATTTCCCTTGCCTGAAGCGGCTGCGTTCATCATGGCCTACGCCACGTCGCACCACGCGCTACTTGATCGCGCCCAACTTAAGGCGGGCGACACGGTTCTGATCCTCGGCGCGGCGGGTGGCGTGGGTAGCGCGGCCATACAAATTGCCAAGGCCTGCGGTGCCCGTGTCATTGCCGCCGCATCCAGCGATGAAAAATGTGCTTTCTGCACCAGCCTCGGTGCGGACGAAACCATCAATTACAGCGTACATGCGCCAACAGGCACTTTGCGCGAGGCGATCAAGGCGACCTGCGGCCCCAACGGCCCTGATGTCATCTACGACCCGATTGGCGGCGACTACGCCGAGCCCGCATTCCGATCAATCGCTTGGCGTGGGCGTTACCTCGTCGTGGGCTTTGCCAGCGGCCCCATACCCCGACTGCCCTTCAACTTACCTTTATTAAAGGGCGCATCGATTGTCGGCGTGTTCTGGGGGGATTTCGCGAAGCGTGAGCCCAAAGCAAATACCGCCATGCTGGAAGAGCTGATGGTGTGGGTCAAAGAGGGGAAGATAAAGCCACCCGTGCAACACACGATGCCAATGACCAGCCTGTTAGAGGCTTTTGACATCATGGATCAGCGTGCGGTTCGCGGCAAACTGGTCTTGCTTAACGACTAATGGCGTTGGCGTGAAAGGCGGCCCTATGTGGACCTCATGTAGGGCCGAAACACCGCATTAAAAAAGCCCTTGAAGCATGCGCTTCAAGGGCTTTCATTTTGGGGTGACTGACGGGGCTCGAACCCGCGACAACCAGAATCACAATCTGGGACTCTACCAACTGAGCTACAGCCACCGTAGACCGAAATTATAGCATCGGCGTTGGTGTCAATCGCCCGCAAATGCCGTAATTGCGCCGGTATTTTTAGCCAGCAATCGCCACCGCTTCGCTGGGGTTCGGCACCAGAATAGTTGCGTTGAATCGGGCTTTCAACAGGTTCACATAGGCCTTCAACTCTGAGCTAGTCCATGCGCGTGCGTACTGTTCAATCTCTTGCTTGGCTTGTGCCTCTGCAACGCTTGCACGCTTTTCAACACCCGTCACTTTTAGCACCACGAAACCTTGCAAGCCTTGGTCAACTGATGTCCAAGCGGGGAGCTTTTGAGCGTCGACGCGCAGCGCAGCGATGATCAGGTTCGCGGGTACGTCAACCTGCGTATCACGCGACACCGTCACCAGCTTGCTCAGCGCAACATTGTCTACCGCATCTTGGCTACCACCACGCCATGCCTCTAGCGCCTCTTTACCTTTTGCGGCGGCCAAGGCAGCGGCCTTTTGTGCCACTAACAGGCCGCGTATACGCACACCCACCTCATCCAGCGTTCTAACACGTGCCAACTGATGCGCTGTTACGCGGGCAGCCACCAAGCGGGACTCACCAATATCAACCGCAGCTGTATTGAGCTTTTTCTCAATCGCATCGGCTGAAAACACGGCCTCGCGCAACTTGGAGTTTGACCAAACGGGCTCGTCATTTTTGTCTGCCGGCCCCGCTCGCGAAACACCCTTTGCTACACGGACCTGCAACCCAAGCGCTTCAGCCGTCGGCTCCAAGCTGTCCGCCTGCTCGTACACCGAGTTGCTAAAGGTCTCAGCAATTTCTGCATATTTTTTCATCGCCTGCGCGGATTGTTGGTCAGCCAAAAGCTGCGCCTTCAACTCAGCAAATGGCTTAATCGGCGGCTCTTTGATGTCCGTCACTTGAATAATATGCAGGCCGAAATCCGTACGCACAATGTCGGAGATCTCTCCTTTTTTCATCGCAAACACGGCATCATTAAAGGCGGGAACCATCGCCCCACGGCCGAACAAGCCGAGGTCACCGCCCTGTGGCGCGGAGCCAGGATCCTGTGAATTTTCTTTGGCTACGGCAGCAAACGATGCGGGATCGGCCTTCACTTTTGCCAGCAACGCGTTGGCCTTGTCCTCTAAGGCCTTGACGGCATCAGGTGCCGCGTCTTTCTCTAGGTTCAGCAGAATATGGCTCGCACGTCGTTCTTCCGCACCTGACAAGCGCGACTTGTTTTGCTCGTAGTAGGCCAGCAAGTCAGCGTCACTGACTTCTATCGATTTGGCGACTTCTGCTTGGTCTAACACCAGATAGGCCACATCGACGGTCTCTGGCGCCATGAAGTTGGCTTGGTTATCGGTATAAAAGGCCTTGACCTCGTCATCGGTAACCGTCGCTTCCTTGGTGAAGTCCCTTGGATTAAAGCGCGCATACTGGATTTGGCGGCGTTCAAAGTAGGCGTCTAGCGTCGCTTTTGCTGCCACGGGCAATCCAAAGCCTGTTCCCTCAATACCGCCGCTGATCTGTGCCACCGACAAGCCATACGCAAGTTGCGCGGCGTAGGCCTCATCGGTCATGCCACGCAGTGCCAACTCCTCACGCACCTGCTCGACATTCAAATTGCCGCTCGCATCGCGGCGCGCATTCAGCCAATCATCGTTGCGGAGCGCATTTTGAACGGCAGCCTCACCGGCTACCACACGGTCTTCACGCACAGCGGCTGCAATCAGTTCGTCCTGAACCAAGCGCTCTAGGGTGGCATAACGCGCTTCTGGCGATCCGAGCAATTTGACATCCAATTGCGGCATCGCCTGACGCAGGCGTTCAATCTCAAAGTCATGCGCACGGTCCCATTGCGCTTGTGTAATGGTGACGCCCTCCAACTCGGCGACCACCGGACCCTCGCTGTCGAGCTGCGTGTAACCGCTGACGCCAACAAATACAAATGCAACGACCAGCAGGCCTAGCAAAAATACCATCACACTTTTACTTTGACGGATTGTTTCAAACATGCTGGAAATTCCTTGAGGCCGCTAAAAATCAGAAAAGGGGTTCACTACCCGTAATGGTACCGCGCAATGAAAAAGGCGAACAACGTTCGCCTTTTAATGTGGTGGTGGGTGCTGACGGTCTCGAACCGCCGACCTACGCCGTGTAAAGGCGCCGCTCTACCAACTGAGCTAAGCACCCCACCGCTTGCAAACCGCAGATTAACGACCGTTAATCGCGTCTTTCAAGCCTTTACCTGGACGGAACTTAGGCACTTTTGCTGCCTTGATCTTGATTGTATCCCCTGTACGTGGGTTACGACCTGTGCGAGCAGCACGCTTGCCAACGGCAAAGGTTCCGAAACCAACCAACGACACCGTGCCGCCCTTTTTGAGGGTCTTACGAACGGCATCCACCATGGCGTCCAATGAACGCGCGGCTGCGGCTTTTGATGTATCGGTCGCCTTAGCGATGTGCTCAACCAATTCTGTTTTATTCACGCTAACTCCTTAGATTAAATAGTACCTACGGTACGCAGGATTGTATCCACGATATTTGTCGCTTCCAAAAATAAAAAAACTTTTTAAATTTTGTTGCGAAAGTGATTACACCCAATGATGGTGCGACCTGTCAACCACCTGAACATCGGTAAAACCCTTATTCACGGCGGCTCTCAGACGTAATGTTAACCCAGAATTCGATCGGCAATCGCTTGCCCAACGTCTTGCGTCGATGCAGTGCCGCCCAAATCTCGAGGGCGCGGAGCACCGCTCTCAGGCGCTAAGACCGCCGTGATCGCCCCCAGTATGGCGTCATGCGCCTCGGTATACCCAAGGAAATCAAGCATCATCGCGCCCGACCAAATCTGCCCGATTGGGTTGGCAATGTTTTGACCGGCGATGTCCGGCGCTGAGCCGTGCACCGGCTCAAACAAAGACGGGAAGGTACGCTCAGGATTCAGGTTGGCGCTGGGCGCCAAGCCAATGGTGCCCGTGCATGCGGGGCCCAAATCACTCAAGATATCGCCAAACAAATTACTGGCCACCACCACGTCGAAGCGGTCGGGACGCTGCACAAAGTGGGCACACAGAATGTCAATGTGAAACTGATCCGTGCGCATGCTCGGATAGGCCTTGGACATTTCTGCAAACCGCTCGTCCCAATAAGGCATGGTGATGGCAATGCCATTTGACTTGGTCGCGCTGGTCACGTGCTTGGCCTCGCGCTTGCTCGCGAGCTCAAAGGCAAACCGCAAGACACGATCCACACCATGGCGTGACATCACCGTCTCTTGCATCACAATTTCGCGCTCCGTGCCCGCGTACATGCGGCCACCGATAGACGAGTACTCCCCCTCGGTGTTCTCACGAACAATCATCATGTCAATTTCACCAGGCTCGCGCGGACTGCCATCTGGACGAACGACTGGCGCGATCACGCCGGGCATTAGTCGCACAGGACGCAGGTTGACGTACTGATCAAACTCACGTCGAAACTGCAGCAGAGAGCCCCACAACGAGACATGGTCGGGCATCTTCGCTGGCCAACCCACGGCACCAAAAAAGATGGCATCTACGCCAGCCAGTTGCGCCTTCCAATCATCGGGCAGCATCTTTCCGTGCTGCTCGTAATAAGGCCAGCTTGCCCAGTCGAAATGTTCGTAGGTCAGCGCGATACCAAAGCGCTTGCACGCAGCCTCTAAGGCCTTCAAGCCCTCTGGCATCACTTCTACACCGATACCGTCGCCAGGAATGACTGCAATTTTGTGAGTTTTCATAAGTTTTATCCGTAACAAAAGAAGATATCGCCGGCGAGCGGCGCGCCGATTTTACGTGGCTTTAACGGCCTTTGGCCGCACCAAGGCGACGCCCGTTACCGTTACCGCCATGCCCAACACGGTCATGAACGTCAGGGCTTCATCAAACAAGAACCACGCAACCAACGCCGTGCAAGGTGGCACCAAGTACATCAGGCTAGACACCGCAGCAGCGGCCCCTCTTTGTATGAGCAGGTACAGCAACGAACTCGCGCCCAAAGTCAACGCCAACACCGACCAAGTCATGGCGATAACCAGATCAGGCACCCAGACCAAGGGGCTGTCTTCCAGCCAAGCAAACGGAATGGTCACGAGGAATGCCGCCATCAACTGCACGGTACTGGCCGTGCGCACGTCGCAGGGCTTCACGTAACGCTTTTGATACAGCGTCCCGACGGTGATACTCAGCAAGCCCACGGTAACCAGCGCCAACGTGAGTGGACTCACCTCCCCCACGTGCGTGAGTTTGTTCGCCACCACCATCAATAGCCCGAGCAACCCCAGTGCCAAACCCAGCCACTGCCGTCCAGACACGCGATCGCCCGCATACGATAGCCAGATACCCGTCAAGACCGGCTGCAAGCCGACAACCAGCGCCGACAGGCCAGCCCCCATGCCGAAGTGCACAGCCGCCCAGACCCCACCCAAATAACCCGCGTGCATCAAGACGCCCGTCACCGCTAGGTGCCCGCACGCCGAGAGCGTATTGGGAAACCGCAAGCCAGCGGCCTTCACCCAGACAAAAAAACAGACGACCGAGAAGGCGTAACGCCAGCACAAAAAGGTCATGGGCGATGCGTGTGGCATCGCCAAACGCGCCACGATGAACCCCGTGCTCCAAATCAGCACGAACACCCAAGGCATCGCCAAGATCAGGCGCTGCCGGGTGTCCAGACTACCGGCCAACACGGTCCTGTATTGCAGGCAAGGCTTTTTGGAGGTAATACACCATGGACCAAACGGTCAGCACAGCGGATATCCAGATCAACCAGTCACCGATCAGCCGCGTATCAATCACGTAGAAGAGGTCACCGTTCCATAGCAAAAAAGGAATCGCCACCATCTGCACCGATGTTTTCAGCTTTCCCAGCATATGGACGGCAACATTTTTGTTGGCCCCAATAATCGCCATCCATTCGCGTAGCGCCGAGATAGCGATCTCCCGACCAATGATGATTAAGGCAACGACGACGTGCACGCGGGACAAATGCACCAAAATCAGCAGACTGGCACAGACCAAAATTTTGTCAGCGACTGGGTCCAGGAAAGCACCGAATGCGGAGGTCTGATTGAGTTTCCTAGCCAAATACCCATCCGCCCAGTCGGTCAACGCAAACACCACAAACATCACCGTCGCCGCCGCATTCTGTGCGTAGGGCGACAACGAGGGCACAAAGAACACCGCAACCAACAAAGGGATGGCGACGATTCGCGCCCACGTCATTAGCATTGGGATGGATGTGTACATAGTTAATTATTACCGTAGCGCGTTATAAATCGCTGTCGCCAAGTCAGTTGAAACGCCGGCCACACTGGTGAGGTCTTGAATACTGGCACTCGCCACCC
>JGI20159J14440_10003154_pt1 | contig 10794 bp, 10 predicted proteins | sample COG_09_FD_14440 | JGI IMG/M metagenome (IMG submission 14440) | reverse complement strand
AAATGTTAATAAAGAGTACTATTAAGATACTATGACTGAAATTCGCCCAAATACACCGATACTAGATAGTATTAATTCACCAGAAGATATGAAAAATCTATCGGATTCCCAGTTGCACCAATTAGCAAGAGAGTTACGATCCGAAACAATCTCTATTGTGTCAGAAACTGGTGGACATCTCGGTGCAGGACTTGGTGTTGTAGAACTAACAACTGCTATTCACGCAGTTTTTGATACGCCAAAAGATCGCTTAATATGGGATGTGAGCCACCAATGTTACCCACATAAAATATTAACAGGTAGGCGAGATCAAATGCGTACTATTCGTAAGGGTGGAGGTTTATCTGGCTTTACGAAAAGATCAGAAAGCGCTTTTGATCCTTTTGGTGCCGCACATAGTTCAACTTCAATTTCAGCTGCATTAGGTTTTGCTGTTGCTCGTGATTTAGGTGGTGCTCCAGAACATGGTTTAGGTGATGCGATAGCTGTCATTGGGGATGGCTCTATGTCTGCTGGAATGGCGTATGAGGCTATGAATAATGCAGGTCATTTAGGAAAACGTTTAATAGTTATTTTAAATGATAATAAAATGTCAATCGCACCCCCTGTTGGAGCAATGTCGACATATCTTTCACGGTTATATGCTGGAGAGCCATTTCAGGAATTGAAAGCTGCCGCTAAAGGGGCTGTTTCTTTACTGCCATCACCATTCCAAGACGGCGCAAAGCGTGCGCGAGATATTCTTAAACATATGACGACAGGTGGTACTCTATTTGAACAGCTTGGTTTTTCATATGTTGGCCCTATCGATGGTCACGATATGGAGCAATTATTAAATGTTTTGCGAACTGTAAAAGATCGCGCTACGGGGCCAATACTAATACATGCAATAACACAAAAGGGCAAAGGGTATGCCCCTGCAGAAGCATCATCAGATAAATATCATGGTGTGGCCAAATTTAATGTGGTTTCGGGGCAACAACATAAAACATCATCAAATGCTCCAAGTTATACTAAAGTTTTTGCAAATGCGCTTGTTGCTGAAGCAACTGCTGATGATAAGATAGTTGCTGTTACTGCTGCTATGCCAGACGGCACAGGTCTAGATATTTTTGAAAAAAATTACCCAAATAGAACTTTTGATGTTGGGATTGCCGAACAACATGCGGTTACATTTTGTGCAGGCATGGCCGCAGGAGGAATGAAACCATTTTGTGCTCTCTATTCTACATTTCTTCAAAGAGGTTATGATCAAGTCGTCCATGATGTTGCTTTACAGCGCTTGCCAGTAAGATTTGCAATAGATCGAGCTGGTTTAGTTGGAGCAGATGGAGCTACCCACGCAGGAAGTTTCGATATAGGGTTTTTAACTAATTTGCCTGATATAGTTGTTATGGCTGCTGCTGATGAAGCTGAGTTGGTTCATATGGTTGCTACAGCAAGATCAATAGATGATCGTCCAAGTGCTTTTCGGTTTCCAAGAGGAGAAGGCGTAGGTGTTGATCTTCCAGAAAAAGGAATTGTTTTAGAAATTGGAAAAGGCAGGATTGTTAGTGAAGGCTCAAAAGTAGCCATTCTATCGTTTGGAGCTCGATTACAAGAAGTTATAAAAGCAGCTGATTTATTATCACGTAGAGGTATTAACCCAACAATTGCAGATGCTCGTTTTGCTAAACCTTTGGATAAAGAGATGATATTAGATTTGGTTTCAAACCATGAAGCTCTAATAACTATTGAAGAAGGTGTGGTGGGCGGATTTGGAAGTCACGTCCAGCAATTATTATCTAATACGGGGATATTTGATCATGGTTTTAAGTTCCGATCTATGGTCTTACCTGATACATTTCTGGATCAAGATACACCAAAGAATATGTATGAAAATGCTGCAATGAGCGCAAATGATATAGAAGAAAAAGTTTTAGAGATTTTAGATATAGTGTCATTAAAGAAAAGTATTTAACGCTCAAGTTTGTCTAATCTCTTTGATATTTCTTTTAGTTGATTTATTACATCATCTCGGTAAGCGTCGGTAGCTTCAGTAGCTTCTTCTGAATGTGCATCATGCATTGAATTGACTATTAAACCAACTAATACATTCACAACAGCGAAACTAGTAATCAATATAAATGGTACAAAAAACATCCAAGCATATGGGTAAACTTCCATAACTGGACGCACAATTCCCATTGACCAACTTTCAAGAGTCATAATTTGGAATAAACTATATAGAGATTTTCCAATCGAACCAAACCAAATCGGGAATTCAGAAGCAAATAACTTTGTTGCAATTACGGCTCCAATATAAAAAATGATTGCCATTAATATAATTACTGAAGACATACCTGGAAGTGCTGAGACGAATCCTTCGATTGTTCTTCGTAAGCGGGGCGCAAAGGATAAGGCTCTTAAAACTCTTAATATTCGCAATGCACGTAAAACCGAAAATCCTTCAGATATAGGTGCGAGAGAAATACTTATTACAAAGAAATCAAATAAATTCCATGGGTCTTTAAAAAAACGTAACCCAACAGCAAATAGCTTTAAAATTAATTCTATTACAAAAATTGTTAAACAAACATTATCAACTAATGATAAAATTTTTCCATATTTTTCCATTATAATAGGTGATGTTTCCATTCCTAATGTAACGGCATTAAGTAATATAATAGCTAATATTGAATATCTTACCTTTGCAGTATTGAGCCATTCAAAAAGATTACTTCTAAAATTAGATATTTTAATATTCATTTTTAACTACACTTATTTATTTGGTAAACTGAGCTACAAGTTCAATGTGTGGGTTCCATAAAAATTGATCCACGACCTGAACCCAATCTAGGTTATAACCATTATTACATAAAATGGCTGCATCTCTCGCAAATGTTGTAGGGTTGCAAGAGACAAAAGCTATACGGCCAACATTAGTTTTTGAAATTTCTGTTACTTGAGATAAGGCGCCTGCGCGAGGGGGATCAATTACAATTGCATCAACTTTTTTAAATTCATCTGGCATAAGTGGCCTTCTAAAAAGATCTCTAGTTTCTGACTTAATATCATGTAGACCCCCTGCAGCACGCCATCCAGCGTCCAAAGCTTCGATCATATTTCTGTCACCCTCAACAGCATAGACGGATGCTTTACTTGAAATAGGTAACGTAAAAGTCCCACACCCAGAGAAAAGATCTACGACTTTTTTTGATGTACCTATAATTTCTAAGACATTTTTAATTAACGCCGCTTCTCCAGTCTTTGTGGCCTGTAAGAATGCTCCACTAGGAGGCACTATGTTTACTGAACCCATAGTTTGGCCTGGAGGATTTGATTGAGCAATCACATCTTCATTCCATACCAACCTTAAAATTTTATATTGATCACAAATTTGTGCAAATTGAGAAATTTCTGTTGGGGAGAGCTCTTTTCCATTCTCAACTCTCACATCTAAGCCATATCCTGAAACAGTTGCTGAAATTCGCAAAACAGATTTTCGAGATGAACCTAATATAGCAAATTGAGAAAATGCTGGTATTCCAGATAATATTATTGGGTCTGAAACTGGGCATTCAGTTACTTCTACAATGATATTTGAGGCACGACTATGAAAACCAACCATTGAACCTTTTTTAGTTCGCTTAGCTGCAAATGTTGCACGCCTCCTAGATTCTTTTTTTGAATTTATTATAGGTCTAAATTTTGGGTAAAGATTGACTTGTGATAATGCATCTTGGGTTTTTTTAATTTTCCAATCTGCAATGATTGTGTCTGAGGCATGTTGGAGGGAACACCCTCCACAATTTTTGAAGTGTTTGCAGACTGGTTTTATTCTATCAGAAACAGGTTTAATTATTTTTGGTGTGTTAATTCTACCGTTTTCAATTTTGCCAGTGATATGCTCTCCAGGCAATGTGAAAGGTGCAAATATTTCACCACTTGGACTATCAATTATTCCATCACCTAATTGTCCAAGCCGATTAACAATATATTCAGACATTTATATTATACCACTAGTTTTGAAAATTTACGCACTCAAGAATTATAGATTATTCATTTAAATTTTTTCCATAAGATCTTTCTTGGTTAAAGTAAAATCCGATTTAATCCAGATAGATTTTAACTTTTTAAGAGTATCACCTAATTGTTTTCCATGAAGGCCATTGAGGTCTCGAGCCCTAATTGGAAACTCTAAAGAAGATCCTATTGAAATTTGTTTTTTTAAATCCCTTGGTGGCGAAGACTCAGTTAAAGCGGCAATCGCTAATGCATAAGAATTTGCTATAATTTCACCAAATTCAAATGCAATTTCGCTTGGCTTATTACCCATACGAATTGCTTTAAGAGTATTCTTATATTCTCTTCGTTCTTTATTGCTTAAACGCAATGCATTTGTTGGATCTGCTCCACCTAATACAATGAGTCTCGTAATCCAGTTAATAGTATTCCCATTTTCAAAGTGAACTAAAATTGGTATATTTTTATGAGTTGTACCAGGTAAAATATTTGAAAGTATTCCAGCTTTATCCATTGCAGCTAGAACTAAAGAGGGATTATGAGTTTTTAGAATTTTCCTAATTTCAGTGCCAATACGCTCTTTCGCCAGTAATGTAATTCCATCAATATTCGCAGCACAAGCAGACAGTCCGTCAGGATCAATTCCTAATTCAGGATCACCATATTCAGCTGTAAATCTGAAAAACCGTAAAATTCTTAAATAGTCTTCAGTTATTCGTTTGTTAGGATCTTGAATGAAGCGAACCCTTCGTTTTTTTAAATCCTGCATTCCGTTTAAAGGATCAACTATTGAACCACCCGAGGTCATATAAATAGCATTTAACGTAAAATCTCGCCTTTTTGCATCATCTTCAATCTCATTAGAATATGCTACAGTAGCATGCCTACCATCTGTCTTAATATCTTTTCTAAAACTGGTAACTTCATAAATACTGCCATTAGAAACTATTGTAATAGTTCCATGATCTATCCCTGTTGGAATAGATTTTAATCCAGCTTTTTTTGCTAAAGCTATAACTTCATTTGGGTGTGCGTTTGTTGCAATATCTATGTCTGTGATTGGTTTGCAAAGTAAACTATTTCGCACACAACCTCCAACAAAGAACGCTTGATTACCTTTTGACTTTAAAGCGTTCATTACTAAAATGGTGTCTGAGTTTTTTAGCCACTCATCATTAATTTTCATTTTCTTCACTCAATATACTGCAAAACATTCTCATGATGCGTGCTGTCGCACCCCAAATATAGTATGGTCCATAAGGTACTGTATAGTAGCCTCGCTTTTGATTGTTCCAAAGTCGATGATGAATTTGATAGTTTTTATGATTTGTAAATATTTGAAATGGTATTTCAAATATCTCATCTACTTCACTAAGATCAACTTTAGGTTCATAAGAATTTTTTACAAGACCTACAACTGGGGTTACGCAAAAATTAGTTATGGTTTGATGTTTTGGGAGTATGCCTAGAATTTCCACGTTGGTTTTTACTAATCCTATTTCTTCGTGCGCTTCACGAAGAGCAGTCTCAATTGAATTCTTATCATCCCTCTCAGCTTTGCCCCCAGGCAGTGCTATCTGCCCAGGGTGATGTTTTAAATTGTCTGATCTTTTAGTTAATATTACATGTAGCCCATTGGGGCGAGTTACAATTGGTATTAATACAGCTGCATCGCGTAATTCTATATCAAATGGTGCCAGATTCTTATTCAAGTCAAAATCAGAGGTATCTTCAGCGCCGATAAGTTTTTCTAAGGCGATCTTAATATGCTCTGTTTCATACAATTGAAGTTTATTTTTTATCAGCATCAAAGCCTAAACTTTTTGGATCCAACTCGTAATGAGATCCACAAAATTGACAATCAGCAGTCACCATTCCATTTTCTGATGTCATATGAATAATGTCTTTTTGTGAATAAATTGACATTGTATTACGGACTTTATCTTCTCCACACGAGCAACCAAATTTCACTGTTTGAGTTTCAAATACCCTAGGAACTTCTTCATGAAAAAGCCTATGCAGTAGTTGTGGGGGGGATACATTAGGTCCAATTAATTCAATTTCTTCAACTGTGTCTAAAAGAATATTTACTCTATTCCAATCATCAGCACCTTCGTCACCAGAAAGTAAATCGTCTGCAGATAATAATCCATCTGGAGAGCTCGGTAGATCTTTTGCCATTAAGGGAGACGCTTTTGGCATGTGTTGTAGCATTACCCCTCCAGCTCTCCATGACTTTTTCTCACCAGGGGCTGAAGACTCACCTACAATTACTTGAAATCGTGTTGGCAATTGTTCAGATTGTGCAAAATAAGTTTCAGCACATTTTGATAACGATCCTTGTGATAATGGTGTAATACCTTGGTAAGGTTTCATGTGTTCGCCTTGATCCATTAATATTGCAAACATACCTTTTCCAATATTATCAAAGCCAGAAACTTCAGTTTCATTTAAACGCTCTGTGTCATAACTTGCATAAGCGCGAATTTTTGCTGGCTCCCCATCTTCACTTGGACCATAGTAATCAGTGGCAATGATACGGATTGGGCCATCACCACGAATTTGAAGACTAAGTTTCCAACGTAATTTTATTGTTTGACCTATCAATGCCGTAAGCATAACTGCTTCAGCCACTAATGCTGAAACTTGTGATGGATAATCATGTTGGCGCAAAACGTTATCTAAGAGTGTATCTAACCTAGCAATTCGACCTCTTATATTTGCTGCATCCAATTGAAATGGTAAAACTTGCTCATCCCAGCCTTCATGATGTTCGTTAGTATTCATTTTTATAAATCCGCTTCAAACTTAGTTTCCCATAATCATCTTTTTGCAAAAGCGCAATTAAATGCTGGTCACGAGAATTATTTTTGATAAAAAACCTCCATGAGAAGATATGGTCATCCTAAAGATATAAATCAAACGTATTTGGATAGGCCAGGCGCCTACGGCATAATTTTATTAGGTAAAAAAATCTTATGTACATTACAAAAAACCCCTGAACCTGAGTTGCAATTACCTGGAGGAGGAATAGATCTAGGTGAAAATCCAATGACGGCTCTTCATAGAGAAGTACGTGAAGAAACTGGTTGGCGTATTTCTATTTTATACCGATTTGGGGCCTATCAACGTTTTACATTTATGCCTGAATATAATTTTCATGCACGAAAAGTTTGCCATATTTATATTGCACGAGCAATTCGTAAAGTCGGAGAGCCAACAGAACTTGATCATACAGCTTACTGGTCTGAACCAAGAGCTGTAATTAATAAGTTGGCTTCAGATGGCGATGCTGCATTTTTAAAAACATTTTTAAAAACTAGGCTAAGTTCTTTTTAGTTATTTGATAGATATTTTTTAACGACTAGTAAAAAATCTTTTGTAGCTTCAGCATGCACCCAATGCCCAGCGTTTTTAATTGTGATAATTTCATTTTTGGGAAAAAGTAAATTGATATTTTCTAAATGCTGTTCAGAAATATAATCAGATAACTCCCCTTTTAAAAATAGCGTCATACCATTAAATCTTCCCTTAATTTCTGGGAATCCAATAATTTTATCCATATTTTTTTCTAATGCATCTAAATTTAATTGCCATGTGTTTCCGGTTGATGAAATTATAAGGCTTTGTAAGAAAAATGCTCTTAAAGAGTTATTTGGCAATTTTTTTTGTAAAATTTGATCTGCATCTGATCTTCGTGCTAAATCAGCAATTGGTAAATTTTTCATAATTGAAATATTCATTGATTGATCGTGTTTGTATTGAGTGGGGGCAATATCAACAATTAATAATTTGGTTATTAAATTTGGGTTATTAATTGCCAATACCATACTTGCTTTGCCACCCATTGAATGACCTAAGACATCTACAGGACCTTCAAGAGAAGAGATAACCTCTTTAAGGTCTTCAGCCATAGATTCGTATGAATTATCATCATTCCAAAAACTTTCGCCATGATTTCTCATATCTACAATATGTACTTGACGATCAGATGAAATATTTCGTGCGATTGCTCGCCAATTTCTTCCAGAGCCAAACAAACCGTGTACTATTAATAAATCAGGGAAATTAGACTTGTTACCAAAACTTTGAATTTTTAACATAATAGCCTCAAATCAAAATTTGCGCTAATACATCATCATCTGTGATATCTTCGTAAGAAAATCCATTATCTTTCATTCTTTTACAAAGCTCATTAAAACCTTCAACAGATCCACTTTCGATACCTAATAATACAGATCCAAAGTTACGTGCAGATTTTTTTAAATATTCAAATCGTGCTATATCATCATTAGGGCCAAGTAAATTTAAGAAATCTTTTAATGCTCCGGGACGCTGAGGCATTCGCAGAATAAAATATTTTTTTAAACCCTCAAAGCGAAGAGCCCTTTCTTTTATATCTGGTAACCTTTCAAAATCAAAATTTCCTCCTGAAGTAATACAAACAATATTTTTTCCTACAATTTGATCTCTTACATCCTTTAACGCATCAATCGATAATGCACCTGCGGGNTCGAGCACAATACCTTCTATATTTAACATTTCAGTAATAGTTGCACAAATTCGTCCTTCAGGAATACCTAATACATTTTCGATATTCTGATTTTTTAATATGTCAAAATTATTATCACCTATTCTGGCAACAGCAGCCCCATCAACAAAATTATCTACATGATCTAGTGTAATTAAGCTCTTTTCTTTTAAGGATTGATAAAGACTCCGCCCTCCCATGGGTTCACAGAATTTAAAATCAATTTTCTGGGTATTAAAATATTTAACTAACCCAGAAGATAATCCACCACCACCAACTGGAGTTATTATCATATCAGGTGGTGTTTCTAGTTGATTTAGGATTTCAACACCGACTGATGCTTGGCCTTCTATAACATCAAGATGGTCAAAAGGAGGAAGCATTTCTGCGCCAGTTTTATCAGAATACACTTCAGCAGCTTTTAGGGTTTCGTCGAAATAATCTCCCTGCATTATGATTTCAATATTGTTACCACCAAAACTTGCAGTTTTTGTTATTTTTTGTTGTGGTGTAGTGACTGGCATATATATTCGGCCTTTTACACCAAAGTGTTGACATGCATAAGCAAAACCTTGTGCATGGTTGCCAGCTGAAGCGCAAACAAACTTTGGTGTTTTACCAGCTTTAATAGCTTTGCTCATGGCATTAAAAGCACCACGAATTTTATATGACCTTACTGGGGATAAATCTTCTCTCTTAAGATAAATATTTGCCCCATAAATATTTGAAAGATATTCATTCTTCTGAAGAGGTGTTTCAGGAAATAAAGCTCTCATTTTTAGACAGGTATTTTCTGCTGACTTTTGAAATGATGACACTATGAAGCCTCTCTATGTCTTCTTACTTTTTATTTTAAAGTATAGGATTTTTAAAAAGATTTAAATGCTTATAAAATTTATCACAATCAATTTTAAAATACTTACAACATTAATTAAACAACAGACTATTTCATCATATATTTTTTATCTAAACAACAGACTATTTCATCATATATTTTTTATCTAACAATCAAGGTCTTGCTCGCAATGATTAAACCACATAAACGATGTTAAATTTGATAGTATTCACGGAGTAAAAAATGTCAGCGCCAAAAAAAGTTGTTTTAGCTTATTCAGGGGGTCTTGATACCTCAATCATTTTAAAGTGGTTGGAAATTGAATATGGCTGTGAAGTTGTAACTTTTACTGCTGATTTAGGCCAAGGAGAAGAATTAGACCCGGCTCGAAAAAAGGCAGAGTTATTGGGTATTAAAGCTGAAAATATTTTTATTGAAGATGTCCGAGAAGAATTTGTTCGCGACTTTGTTTTTCCAATGTTTAGGGCGAATGCTGTTTACGAAGGACTCTATTTACTAGGTACATCTATAGCACGTCCACTAATCTCAAAAAGACTTGTTGAAATTGCTGCACAGGTTGGTGCGGACGCAGTGGCTCATGGAGCAACAGGCAAAGGGAATGATCAAGTCAGATTTGAACTATCTGCATATGCATTAAATCCAGATATTAAAGTTATTGCGCCATGGAGAGAGTGGGATTTATCAAGTAGAACAAAACTTCTAGAATTTGCTGAAAAACATCAAATACCCATCGCCAAAGATAAAAGAGGAGAAGCACCTTTTTCAGTGGATGCTAATTTATTACACACATCGTCTGAAGGTAAAGTATTGGAAGATCCATCAATTGAAGCCTGATTATGTATATCAACGCACGGTTAGCCCTGAAAAAGCGCCAAATGATGCTGAATATATTGAAATTGGCTATACAAAAGGTGATCCAACATCCTTGAATGGAGAAAATTTAAGTCCGGCTGAAATGTTGACTTCATTAAATGATTTGGGTGGTAAGCACGGTATTGGTCGATTGGATTTAGTAGAGGGAAGATTTGTTGGTATGAAGTCGCGTGGAGTTTATGAAACTCCAGGTGGTACAATCATGCTTGAAGCGCATCGGGGAATTGAGTCAATTACATTGGATCGTGGAGCTGCACATTTAAAAGATGAGTTAATGCCTAAATATGCTGAATTAATATATAATGGTTTTTGGTATAGCCCAGAACGAGAAATGTTACAGGCTTTGATCGATGCAAGCCAAGAGCATGTAAATGGTACGGTTCGTTTGAAACTATATAAAGGTTCCGTGCAAACTATTGGCAGATGGTCAGATGACAGCTTATATTCTGAAGCTCATGTAACATTTGAAGATGATGCTGGAGCATATGATCAGACTGATGCAGCAGGTTTTATTAAAATTAATGCATTA
>JGI20159J14440_10003150_pt1 | contig 10796 bp, 10 predicted proteins | sample COG_09_FD_14440 | JGI IMG/M metagenome (IMG submission 14440) | reverse complement strand
CCAGGCGATAATCTAAAATATTTATCAACGGGCACTTCCATAAAATCTTCTCTATCAATCCATAATTCTTTAGTGAGCTTAATGGTACGTTTGCCTAAGTCTTTATTTTTGGGGTGATTTGGAGCGAAGCAATCCTCTTCTTTATCATCGGAAAAATTGTTAATAATTAATTTAACAGGATCTAAAACTGCCACTCGACGATGGGCAGATTCATTTAATACCTCACGCATGCAATCTTCTAAAATAGTGTAATCAATCCATGAATCTGCTTTAGAAACACCAATCCTATCAGTAAATAATTTAAATCCACTGGGGGTATATCCTCTTCTTTTTGACCCCACAATAGTCGGCATTCTTGGGTCATCCCAACCTGATACATGTTGATTCTCGACTAACTCAATTAATCTTCTTTTTGATAAGACAACGTAAGTTAAATTGAGCCTTGCAAATTCATATTGTTTTGGAAGTGGGTCTGAAAAGAAATTATTTTCTCTTAAGCGCTTTAATAACCAATCATAAAAGGGTCTTTGATCTTCAAATTCAAGCGTACATATCGAATGTGTTATCCCTTCAAGAGCATCTTCTATGGGTGAGCAAATGTGTACATTGGGTAAATAGACCACTTATCACCCGTTCTGTGATGTGGGACATTTTTAATTCGATAGATGGCTGGGTCACGAAGGTTAATGTTGGGTGAGGCCATATTGATTTTTGCCCTCAGTATCATAGAGCCATCTGCATGTTTACCTTCCCGCATTTCTTTAAACCACTTTAAATGCTCTTCAATTGGATGATCACGCCAAGGTGAATCTTTTCCTGGCGCCGTCAATGTTCCTCTATTTTCTCTAATTTCCTCAGCACTTTGTTGGTCAACATATGCAAATCCTGACTTTATCAAAAGAGTCGCTGCGTCATACATATAGTCAAAATAATTACTTGCATAAAAAAGATTTTCTTCGTTATTAAAATCCCAATCAAATCCTAGCCACTTAACATTTTCAATTATGCTATCAACATATTCTTGATCCTCTTTCTCAGGGTTTGTATCATCAAATCTAAGATGACAGGCACCAGAGAAATCTCTTCGCTAGTCCAAAATTTAAAAAGATACTTTTGGCGTGACCGATATGAAGATAGCCATTAGGCTCTGGGGGAAAACGAGTTCTAATTTTAGCCTCGTCTAATTTTCCATTGGATTGATGTTTACTATTTCCAGGTGTTTTATTCCATAATTTATCTTTATAAAGATTATTTGAAATATCTTTTTCAATCTTTGCTCTTATAAAGTTTGACGAGCTTGCTATTTTATTTTCTGAGTTTGATGCCATTGCAGTATTTTAACTGAATGCGATTAACTTTAGTTGAATTATGGCTTATAAAGGCGTGTTATGATTTTAAAATTATTTAATTAGGGTATCTTTTGGCAAATTTTTTATTTGAAATTATTGAATACCTTGGAGACGGAAAATTCCACTCTGGTGAAATGATGGCAAAGCATTTTAATGTCTCACGTGTCTCAATTTGGAATGCAATTGCTAAAGCAGAAGGCATAGGCGTTAAAATTTTTTCTGTTAGAGGTAAGGGCTACAAGTTGCAACAACCCGTGAGTTTGTTAAATGAAAAAATTATATTAAATGCCATGGGAGAGGAGGGTAGTTGGTTTAATATTAAGGTACTAGATTCTATTGATTCAACTAATAATTATTTATCAAAAGCTGTCCCCTCAGGCTACCCGCATGCTTCAGTGGTTGCAGCAAATATTCAAACTCAAGGTAAGGGAAGAAGAGGTAGACAATGGCAATCTGCCCTAGGAGAGAGTCTAACTTTTTCTTTTTTATGGAGGTTTACTCAAGGTGCTGCAGGATTATCAGGTTTAAGTTTAGCTGTAGGGGTTGCTTTAATAAGAGCATTAAAAAAAATTAACATCACAAACGCGCTTTTGAAGTGGCCAAATGATATTTTAATTTTCAATGATGGTATTTATAAAAAACTTGCTGGCATTTTAATAGAATTACAAGGAGATACGGATGGGCAAAGTGCAGCAATCATTGGTATCGGTATAAACTTGAATATCTCAAAAGGGCAGTTAGAAAAAATTGACCAACCTGCCATTGATATTAAAAAATTAACCTCAGAGTCTGTAGATAGTAATTATTTTATGGCTATCATAATTAAAGAGCTTGCTCATGTGCTTTCTTCTTTTGAATCCGATCAATTTAAACCATTTAAAGGTGAGTGGTTGAGTCACCATGCATTTCAAGATAAATTAATTAATATTATGCTGGGAAATTCTCAAACTATCTCAGGAAAAGCAATTGATATTAGTGATACCGGAGCACTAATTGTAAGCACAGATGAGGGTATAAAATCCTTTGCATCGGGAGAAGTATCAATTCGGAGTGCAAACTAATGCATCTTTTAATCGATATCGGTAATACAAGAATTAAGTGGCAATATCGTGATGAAAAAAACATAATTTTATCTAATTCTGTATTGGTTGAAAATTTTATGGATATTGATTTAACCGAAATTAAAAGCTTAAAAAAAGTTCTAGTTTCAAATGTAAATCATTCTGTAGTATTGGATAAGTTAAAGCAAAATTTATCACATTTTGATTGTCCTGTTATTGAGGTTACCTCTGAATCCAATAAAGATTTAATCAATGACTATACAGATAGCACAACTCTGGGAGTCGATCGTTGGTTAACTGCCTTAGGAGCCTGGAAAGTCTACGGTGAGGATTTAATAGTAATAAATGCTGGAACAGCTATAACTATTGATCTGATACAAAAAGATAAAAAGAATTGTGCACACTTTAGGGGGGGCATGATTTTACCGGGCATTGCAATTAGCTTAGGTATTTTAAATAACAGCACAAACTTAATAGATACCGAAATAGGTAAGAGTGTTTATCCAAGTTTGAATACCAAAGATGCTGTGACAACAGGGATATTGACAAGCATTCAAGGAGCAGTAAATCTTGTTTGTAAAAAATTACCTTCAAATTTACCTATCTTATTAACTGGGGGTGATGCTGATTTAATTTATGGGCAATCAGAAGAAGACTGGAAATCTAAGATTAAGGTGGAGAGTAATCTAATTTTTGATGGATTAATGTATTACGTTTAAAAGATTATTTCTTTTTAATATATAAGTCAGTGATTGTACCTTCTTTAATTTCAGCTGCCATTGCGACTGATTCAGAAAGTGTCGGGTGAGGGTGGATTGACAGACCAATATCGTGCGCATCAGCTCCCATCTCTATGGATAATACTGCTTCTGCAATGAGTTCTCCCGCATTTGTACCGACAATACTTGCACCAATAATTCTGTTAGTTTGTTTATTGAATATAAGTTTTGTCATACCTTCTGTTCTATTGGTTGAAATAGCTCTTCCACTTGCAGCCCATGGGAAAACAGCTTTTTCAATTTCAATATTCTGTAATTTTGCCTCATCCTCAGTTATACCTGCCCAAGCTATTTCAGGATCTGTATAAGCCACCGAGGGTATTGTCATCGCCTGAAATTCAACTTTTTCTCCAGCAATTACCTCTGCTGCAACCTTACCTTCATGAGTTGCTTTATGAGCAAGCATAGGTTGCCCAACAATATCACCTATGGCATAAATATGATCAGCATTGGTTTTCATTTGTTTATCAACATTAATGAAACCGTGTTCAGTAACATTAACCCCAGCTTTTTCAGCATCAATTTTATGACCGTTAGGTTTTCTTCCAACCGCAACGAGTACTCGATCAAAAGTCATTTCTGCAGGAACATCTTCACCTTCAAAATGTACAACGACCCCTTCTTTTTTAGAGTCAATGCCAGTGACTTTTGTATTTAACCAAATATTTTCAAAACGTTTTTCCATTCTTTTATGAAGTGGTCTAACAATATCCCTGTCACAGCCTTGAATTAAACCGTCACTTAACTCTACTACCGATACGTCACTTCCTAGTGCGTCATATACAGTCCCCATCTCAAGCCCAATAATTCCACCACCAATAATAAGTAATTTTTTAGGAATATCTTTAAGTTCTAATGCGCCAGTTGAATCCATAATTCTTTCATCCTCTGGTGTATTAGGAATCTTAGATGATTGAGATCCAGCAGCGATAATAGCCGATTTAAACCCTATAATTTTTTTTGTGCCATCATTGAGCTCAACGTTTATTTGATGTGGAGATATAAATTTACCTTCTCCTTCAATAATTTTTACATCTCTTTGCTTTGCCATTTGTGCTAAACCCATAGTTAGTTTTTTAACTACTTTGTTAGACTTCCAATTCCTGAGTTGGTCAAGATCAATCGAGGTTGATTAAACGAAACACCGTGACTAGATGTATCCTCCGCATCTGTTATGACCTTTGCTGTATGAAGAAGCGCTTTAGAGGGAATGCAGCCTACATTGAGGCAAACACCCCCAATTGTTGAGTATCGCTCGATTAAAATAACTTTTTTGCCTAAATCAGCTGCTCTAAATGCTGCAGTGTAACCACCCGGTCCAGATCCGAGAACAGCCACATCATATTCATCATCATTTTTCTCACTCTCAGATGCAGGCTCAACCTGTGTTTTTTTAGTATCTTGTTTGGGTGGTTCTTTTTTTGATTCGTTGGGGGTATCTGATGCTAGAGGTTCAATTGATAAAATTAAAGAACCTTCCTTGACAACATCACCTACTTTTATATCTATAGATTTTACCAAACCAGATTCAGGTGAGGGAATATCCATTGAAGCTTTGTCAGACTCTACTGTAATTAAAGAATCCTCTTCCTTAATTTCATCACCAACTTTTACCATGACTTCGATAACTTCAACGCTATCAAAGTCTCCGATATTTGGGATATTTATTTTTTTTAATTGTGTCATTCGGTTTAAAGGAGGAGGCGCCTTACATCAGATAACATCATACACAAATGACTGGTAAACCTCGCACCATCAGCACCATCAACAACTCTGTGGTCATATGAGAGAGATAGTGGGAGCATAAGTCTAGCTTCAAAATCCTCACTTGTTTTATTATAAACAGGCTGCATTGATGCACGAGATACACCTAATATTGCAACCTCTGGACAATTGATGATGGGTGTAAATTTTGTACCTCCAATACCACCTAAGCTTGAAATCGTAAAGCAACCACCTTGCATTTCATCCATCTTTAATTTTCTTGCCCTTGCTTTTTCAGAAAGATTTCCGAGATCCTCAGCAATATCAATCACATCCTTTTTTTGAACATCCTTCACAACAGGAACGACTAGCCCATCCGGCGTGTCACATGCAAAACCAATATTGTAATAACTTTTCAAAATTAAATTATCTCCATCAGGAGATAATGAACTGTTAAACATTGGGTATGCTTTTAAAGCATTGACACACGCCTTCATGAGAAAGGCAAGCAAGGTTAATTTAGCACCACGTTTTTCAGCTTCTTTTTGCATTGATTTTCTGAAAATTTCCAAATCAGTGATATCGGCATCATCAAACTGAGTTACATGGGGTGCAGTTACCCAATTTCTATGAAGATTTGCACCTGATATTTTCTTAATTTTTGAAAGAGGTTTTGTTTCAATTTTACCGAATTCTGTAAAATCAATATTAGGCATTGGAATGGGAGCAAAACTCGCACCCATATTTTCAGTTCTGGTTTTGTTAATTCACCTTTAACATAGCTTTCCACATCTTCGATAAGTATTCTATTTTTATTGCCACTTCCCTCTACAAAGGAAAGATTGACTCCTAAGTTTCTCGCAAACTTTCGAACCGATGGACCTGCATGCGATTTTCTAGTATCACCGTTAAGAACACTTTCACCAATAGGAATAGGAATTTCTTTCGCTGCTTTTTTCTCTGGTGGTTCAGGAGCAGGTCTCGATGGAGTGTGTGTTATTTTTTCTATATCTTCTTTTTTTTCAACTTCAGGTGCGGATTTTATTTCAGTTTTAACTTCTTTTTTTGTTTCTGTCACCTCAATTAAACCGATTAAACTCCCTTCTTTAACTTTATCACCCACTTTAATTTTTAAGTCTTTGATAACACCATCCTTGGGTGCAGGAATATCCATTGAAGCTTTATCAGACTCGACGGTAATCAGTGGCATGTCATACTCAATAGTGTCTCCAATATTCACCAACACCTCGATGACATCTACACTGTCGAAATCACCAATATCTGGTATAAGAATTTTTTCTGAACTCATATTTATAAAGATACCGGGTTAGGTTTATCGTTCACTATTTTATATTTTTTGATGGCCTGAAGTAAAACTGATTTATCTATTTCTTTTCTTTCAGTTAATGCTTTCAAAGCAGCTATTACAATATGATAGCGATCGACTTCAAAAAAATCTCTCAAAGCTTCACGACTATCAGAACGTCCAAAACCGTCGGTTCCGAGTGAAATAAATTTATTAGGTAAAAATGTTGCTATTTGTTCAGCAAAAGATTTCATATAATCTGTCGCCGTGATTATAGGTGACTCTAAATCTACAATTATTTTGTCGAGCACTGATTGCTTCTCAACCTTCTCTGGATTACGCATATTCCATCTTTCAACATCGAGCGAATCTCTTCTGACTTCAGTAAAGCTTGTCACGCTGAAAACGGTTGAACTCACTTTAAAATCTTTTTCTAGAATATTGGCAGCTTCAATAACTTCTCTCAATATAACTCCACTCCCCATGAGTTGAACTTTAGGTCCTTTGGTCTTGCTCTCAGAGAACTTATAAATGCCTTTAATAATATCTTCATTGATATTTTTTGGCATTTCTGGATGTTGATAATTTTCATTCATGAGGGTGATGTAATAGAAAACATCTTCTTGGTTTTTTATCATTCGCTCTAGACCATTTTGCATAATCACTGCTAACTCGTAGGAAAAACAAGGATCATAAGACACACAATTAGGGATGGTCGCTGACAATAAATGGCTATGTCCATCCTCATGTTGCAATCCTTCTCCATTGAGCGTAGTTCTGCCCGCTGTCGCCCCTAATAAAAAACCTCTCGAGCGAGAATCACCTGCAGCCCAGGCTAGATCACCAATTCTTTGAAATCCAAACATCGAATAGAAAATATAAAAGGGGATGGTTTGAATACCTGAATTACTATAAGAAGTTGCAGCAGCAATCCATGATGAAAAAGAGCCTGCTTCATTAATTCCCTCCTCTAATATTTGACCATCTTTTTTCTCTTTATAAAACATGACTTGATCAGAGTCTTGGGGTTCATAAAGCTGACCAACCGATGAGTAAATACCTAATTGTCTAAACATACCCTCCATACCAAAAGTTCTCGCCTCATCCGGAACAATGGGTACGATAAATTTACCTATATCTTTATCTTTAACGAGGGTAGTAAGTATTCTTACAAAGGCCATGGTGGTTGAAATTTCTCTGTCACCAGAGCTTTTTAATTGATTTGAAAAGGCCTCAATCGACGGCACATTAAGTTTATTTCCTTGTTTTTTCCTTTTGGGTAAAAAACCACCAAGTGCCTCTCTTCTCTCCATCATATACTTTATTTCAGGTGAGTCTTTTGCTGGTTTGTAGTAAGAAAGACTTTCAACTTCCTCATCGCTAATTGGTAAGTCAAATCTTGACCTGAAAGTTTTAAGTGATTCAATATCCATACTCTTTTGTTGGTGAGTAATATTTTGTCCTTCACCAGCATCCCCCATACCGTAACCCTTCACAGTTTTAGCAAGAACAATAGATGGCTGACCTTTATGAGCAACTGCAGCTGCATAAGCCGCATAAACTTTATGAGGATCATGACCCCCTCTATTTAATCGCCATATATCCTGATCAGACATTGCTGCTACTCTCTCTTTAAGCTCAGGGTATTTACCAAAAAATTCTTCTCGGGTGAACGCACCACCTTTAGCTTTGAAATTTTGGAACTCACCATCAACACATTCTTCCATTCTTTTTTTCATTAAGCCATCTTTATCCATTGCAAATAATGGGTCCCAATACGAACCCCAGATGACCTTAAGTACATTCCAACCTGAACCTCTAAAATTTGATTCTAATTCTTGAATTATCTTGCCATTACCTCTTACTGGACCATCTAATCTTTGCAAATTACAATTAACCACAAAAATTAAATTATCTAATTTCTCTCTTGCAGCGAGTGAAATTGCTCCTTGCGATTCTGGTTCATCCATTTCACCATCACCACAAAATACCCATACTTTTCTATCAGAAGTATCAGCAATACCTCTGTCATGTAAATATTTTAGGTAGCGCGCTTGATAAATCCCCATTAAAGGTCCCAAGCCCATTGAAACCGTTGGAAACTGCCAGAAATCGGGCATTAACCAAGGGTGAGGGTAGCTGGACAAGCCATTACCTTTTGTTTCCATTCTAAAATTATCTAATTGCTCCTCTGTCATTCTCCCTTCGAGATAAGCACGAGCGTATATACCAGGTGATGAATGTCCTTGGAAATAAACTAAATCTCCGCCAAAAGAATCATTTTCTGCCCTAAAGAAATGGTTAAATCCAACATCATAGAGCGTTGCTGCAGATTGAAAACTTGCAATATGACCGCCTATCCCAGGGGATTTTGTATTGGCTCTTAATACAGCCATGATCGCATTCCATCTGATCAAAGCCCTAATTCTTCTCTCCATATCAGGGTTGCCTGGATGCCTTTGTTGAAGATGCGTAGGAATTGTGTTCACATAAGCTGTTGTTGCATTGTATGGGAGGTTAGAACCTGAACGGCGAGCTTGATCAATCATCATTTCAATCAAGAAATGTGCGCGTTCTGACCCTTCAGCATCTATAACGGAGTTAAGTGCTTCAATCCATTCTTGGGTTTCTAGTTCATCATTATCAAGACTTAGGTCCATATTAATTTGCTTATCCTGTGAAATATTCGTAATTTAAAAATTGACCTTAATAAAATATTTATTAAGATAGAATTTACTGTATTTATTTGTGTCTAGGCAGTAGAGTTAATTGTAATTTTCAAGGTTTTGCCCTGATTGGTCAAGCTTTTTTTAGTTTAGCAACGTCACTTTTATGCATCTAAGTTATTGTTTTTTAATAAAATTAAGGATTTAAAAATGAATATTAAGATTGGTCAAAATAGTAAAATACCTTCTGAATTAGCTTTAAAGAAAAATCCTCACACTATAGTGTTATTTAATGAAAAGCAGTCAAGTCCATTATTAAGTAGATCTCTTCTTCCCATTATTAAAAGACAAGGTGGAAAAATTTCAGATTTAAAAAAATCTGCCATTTCTGCAGAACTTGATAATGGAAATTTGGTTACATGGTTAATGGTGTCAGATAATAAAAGTACATTTCAAATACAAACCTTGCTGAGAAAATCATTTGAAAAAATTCTTTCAGAAAACCCCAAGTCAATTGTAATAGTCAATGAATCTAAAAAGCATGAGGAATGGGACTAAGCAAGCGGTTTATGTGGCTTCAATTAACTCTCAAAATCTGCCTGATTTAAAATCAGATGCTAAAAGAAAAAATCTGAAATCGATTGATGTTTTCGGAATTATAAAAACTAACTTTAAAGATATTGAAGCGTTAGTGGCTGGCAATACACTCACAAGAGAACTGACCATAACGCCACCAAACCAGTTAACACCAACTATNTACCGTCAGAAAATTAAAAAGCTATCTAAGGATAATGGCTGGAAAGTAGAAGAATTCACAATGCCTAAACTAAAAAAAATGGGTGCAGGTGCTTTTTATGCTGTTGCACAAGGCTCTGAGCCGCAAGATGCTGCAATTGTTCATCTGACATATTCACCTAAAGGTGCAAAAGAAACCATAAGCTTAGTAGGAAAGGGGATTTGTTTTGACACCGGGGGACATAATTTAAAACCCGCAAAGTTTATGAGTGGTATGCATGAGGATATGAATGGTTCAGCTGTTGTGTTAGGTATTTTAAAGGCTATTTCTGATGCCCAGGTAAAAGTGAAGCTTGATTGTTGGTTAGCAATAGCACAAAACCATATAGGCCCCAAAGCTTACAAGCAAGATGATGTTGTAAAAGCCCTTAATGGTATGACCATCGAAATTATTCATACCGATGCCGAAGGAAGAATGGTTTTAGCCGACACCTTAACCATGGCATCCAGAAAAAAACCAAAAGCGATTATTGATTTTGCAACACTAACAGGTTGTATGCATGTCGCTATGGGAGATAGATACAGTGGTGTATTAAGTAATCATGCTGCTCTGGGTTGCATGGCAGTGGGTGCGGGTTCTGAAGTAGGTGAGAGGGTAACGGCTTTTCCATCCGATGAGGATTATGAGGAAGATTTAAAGAGTCAAATTGCCGATATTAAGCAATGTACATTGGAAGGTGGACCTGATCATATTCATGCAACTCGATTTTTGAGTCGTTTTATTGATAACAATGTTCCATGGCTCCACATGGATCTTTCATCAAGTAATCGTAAAGGCGGATTAGGTGCTGTAGCGAGTGCTGTGAATGGGTTTGGGGTAAGTTTTGGTGTCAATATGATTGAAAAATTAATGAAAAAAAATACGCTATCCAGCTAACTTTTTTAAGAATTTCGTTCAAAAGCTTCTAAATCATTTTTAATTTCCTGTGCATGATTTGATGGAGATACATTTCTATATACTCGCCTAATTGTTCCCTCGGGATCAATGATAAAGCTTTGACGTTTAGCAAGTTTAAAAATAAAAAAATTATTGAGCGCCCCGTATTTTTTTGCAGTTTTTCCATCCGGATCTGACAGAAGCATGAAGGGTAAATTATATTTTTCTTTAAAATCTTTATGTGAATCACTTGAGTCAA
>JGI20159J14440_10003146_pt1 | contig 10801 bp, 11 predicted proteins | sample COG_09_FD_14440 | JGI IMG/M metagenome (IMG submission 14440) | reverse complement strand
TTGGGATGTAAACAAGCTTTGGGCCGTCGCGGAGACATTCAAGCCATGTCGTGAAACTTCCCAGATATATCGTAATTGCTGCAGCTTCATAACAATCTACTTAGGTCTTATGACGAGTTCCATTCATTATATAACCAAATGGATTGGTTCGAGGTATTTTAATTTCCAATAAGCATATAGCGCAAACCCATTGCTGCCCGATCGTCGCGGGTTTAGTCTTTGAGAAAGCCGTTTGGTCGCCCGGTACCCTCCTGCCTGCTGAGACCTGATCTTCTGTGGACGCAGGCCTCAAGATTATTAAGACTTTGGCGCGTTTATAAATAAGCGCTCGCCGAGATCGCGGGCTTTAGACACTGAAGGCTCTTCCACAACGCTGAAGGCTGTTTACAACTCTGAGGGCTCTTCCACAACGCTCAAGGCTGTTTACAACGCTGAGGGCTGTTTTACAACGCTGAGGGCTGTCTACAACGCTGAAGCTCTGCCACAACGCTGAAGGCTCTGTACAACGCTGAAGCCTCTTCCACAACGCTGAAGGCTCTTCTGCAACGCTGAAGGCTCTTCCACAACGCTGAAGGCTCTTCCACAACGCTGAAGGCTCTTCCACAACGCTGAAGGCTCTTCCACAACGCTGAAGGCTCTGCCGCAACACGAGGATACCCAGGGCAATCGAGCTTTATCGAAATCGGCCTGCAAGGCCTTAACGCGGGTTTTTAACACCGTGTGGCACATGACCTGACACGACGACCCGACTGGCAAGATGACAATGCTCCGCTTGATCATCGAAGAAAATATCCGCGCCATACGCCGCTAAAAACTCGGTTTTGTCCAGACCACCTAAAAACAAGGATTCATCCAGACGAATACCCCAACTGCGAAGCGTTTTGATCACCCGCTCATGGGCGGGCGCAGACCGGGCCGTCACCAAGGCTGTTTCGATCGGGCAGGTATCTTCTGAATACACCGATTGGACTTTGTGCAGCTGCGTTAGAAATGCAGCGAAGGGCCCTCTTGGCAAGGGTTCATCCGCAGAAGCTTGTTCTTGGGCTGTAAACGCGTCAAGGCCATCGCGTTGGTACACCCGTTCCGCAACATCGGAAAATAAAACCGCATCACCGTCAAAGGCGAACCGGATCCGAGGTCCTTCTTGATGCCGAACCGAGCCCGGTAGCACCGACGCCGCCGCAAAGCCATTATCCAAAGCATCAACCACGTCAATTGGATTGGCCGAAAGAAACAAATGACACCCAAAGGGTCGCATATATCGATAGGGCGCCGCCCCGCCTGTGAAGGCCGCCCGCCGAATATCCAGCCCATGAGCCTGAATTGAGTTAAAAACCCGCAACCCGGTATCCGCTGAATTTCGAGACAATAAAATCACTTCTACCTCAACGAGGCCCTCCGCACCCAGCGCCAGTAGCTTGCTCACTAGTGAAAAGGCAGCGCCGGGTTCTAAAACCCGTTTTTCTTGCGCGACCTGGTAGGCGCGATACGCCTGCAGTCCTTCCCGCCGAAAAACGGCGTCACTTTGCCTTAAGTCGAACAACGCACTGCTGGCAATTGCAAGCACAAGTCGAGTTCTTGACGACATTTTCTAACCCTTGGCTAATGTCTGCAGGCAAATACTTGCAGAGAAGAATAAAGCCTATATCCTTACCCTTAGATGAGCAAGAATCCCACGAGTCAAAACGACCGGCACAACCCTCCCAAGCGGTTGCAACCTTTATCGCCCAAGCAAAATCACCTGCAAAACTGCCGGGAACACCGATCGAAAGCAGGATCATTTTTGGCATGGATGCCACAGCATCCCGAGAACCAACCTGGGATCAGGCCAGTCAAATTCAGCACGAAATGTTCGCAGCGGTGCAAAGCGACCGACGCCTAGCGGTACAGTTGTGTTTCTACAGCGGCTTTCGAGAGCTTAAGGCATCGCGTTTTTGTCATTCTGCGACCGAACTGCAGAACCTAATGAGCAAAGTACGATGCAAAGGTGGCCACACCCAAATCGGCCGACTGCTGAAGCATGCTCTGAAGGTCTCACGTACCGACACTCTCAAAGCAATATTATTTGTCGGCGACGCCATCGAGGAGTCTGTCGATGATCTGTGCAATCAGGCAGGTCTACTGGGTCTTAAAAAAATACCGCTGTTCATTTTTCACGAGGGTCGTGACGTGGCGGTTGAACGAACATTTCGCGCTATGACGAAACTGTCTGGCGGCGCTTATGCGCCCTTCGATCTAGCCAGTCCGAATCAATTAAAACGACTCCTCGCCGGCGCTGCCGCTTATGCAACCGGTGGCAGCGCCGCCCTCGGCAGCCTTGCCCATCAGCAACCGGGGTTAAAGCAATTGACCCAGCAGTTACCAAAAACATAATGGGTCGTCTACTTTTAGCAGCAGTTGCCGCCGTCGCGATTTTTTTCTTATTAAGGACCCTTCTGGGTAAGCGCAAATTAAGCGTTGCCCAATTTTTTGCGCTGTATGCCGCAGCGCTTGCGGTGGTGGTGCTCATTGGCCTGGGCTTGACCGGTCGATTACATCCCGTGACCGCAAGCCTTGGGGTTGTGCTCGCCATGTTCGTTCGGGCGCTGCCGGTAATGATGCGTTTATTTCAGGCAGTCAATCCTTTGGAAAACCATCCAGGCCGCGCTGGGCCTTGCCAGCGTCCAGAAAGGCCCTAAATCCGGCGGCAAGAGTCAAATCGAGAGTGCGTTCTTTACCATGACGCTTGACCATGACTCCGGTGAACTCGATGGCACCATTAAAAAAGGTGCCTTCCAAGGACAGCTGCTTTCCCAGCTGTCACGGGACGCGCTTTTAGCCCTGCAAGCTGAAGTTGCCTCAGATATCGACTCCAGCGAGTTACTGAACACTTACTTTGAACGCTACCATGCAGATCACGCATCAGGCGCGCATGCAGCGCAAGATCCTTCAGGCGACATGAATCGCGCTGCTGCCATAACCCTGTTAGAACTCGGCGCCAATCCAACGCATGATGAGATCATTAAAGCCCACCGTCGGCTCATGCAGATTCACCATCCGGATCGAGGTGGCTCGAACGACATGGCCGCGCGCTTAAACGCCGCTAAGGACCGATTACTTGGAGATCACTGAAGCCAGCGCTGCGGCCTTTGCGAACGATTTTGTCGAAACGCATTGGCTTGCGCTCACTGACCTGGGCGATGAACGTCGCGCGGCGTCATGGGAGCTCGCGTTGACCGAGCATCACTTGCGCGTTCCGGGATACCCTTTTGAGCATGGTGGCCGCAACTGGTCGGACAAAGCACTGGTTCATTTCTGGTCTTTGTGCGCGGAACACGGTTGCCCCATGCCGGACCCGGTTACAACAGAATTGGTTGGCCCGCTTTTATTAATGACGGCAGCCCCATCGCAGCACAGCGCGCATTTGCAAGCCATCGCAGCTGGACAAGCGTCTTGGGACTTAGTCTGCCTGGACTTGCCACACAGTCCTATGAGACGACTAAAGGCCCTCGAGCAGGCCGACTGGGTACTGCTCATTCAGAATCAAGCCGAGGGTACTTCGCAGATTGAGATCTTAAGGCCCTGGCCTGGCTTGCAAGCAAATTTGCCCCCCACCACTACCGACCTAAAAACCAGCCTTGTGCTGAGTTTAGATGCGGGCGAAATGCTGTTAAAACTGCACCGCGATCATCAACCCATTGCCGCTGTCTGGCGCAATCGTGCGCTGCTTAAAACACTGCGAACGCTTTCCTGCGAGGACCCAATGGGGCGGGAAAACCAACGACTTTGCGAGCTTGAAATTTTACAAACCGCTCAAGAAACCCTTTGCCATCGGCTCATCCAAAGTGGCGCGCGCGCGAAACAGCTGATCGTTACGCAAATTGCGCGCGAAATTCAGATAAAGAGCCTGCAACTCAGACACGAGCAGCTTGGGTACTATGCGTTAACCGAGGCAACCCCACCGGGTCAGAACGAGCCCATTGGGTCAATTAATGCACCAATCGATGCCCACTTCATGATCGAACCCATTACGCTGATCAGCGACTTTTTTATGGACCAGCTCGAGACCAACACCCAGCAGGGATCATAAGACGCCTGCCGGCGTCCCCTTCAACCAACCGACACCGTAAGTGATTTATGATCAAACCCAAGCAAGACCAAACCGGCCCCTTTCAAGGTGTTATTTTCGACTTGGATGGTACGTTATTGGATACCCTAGCCTGCATTGGCACCGCCTTTAATCAAGCGCTCACAGAAACCGGATACCCCACTCACGCGATTCAAGACTATAAAGACTTCATCGGGGATGGCGTCTTTAAATGCGCTGAACGCGCGCTACCAAAGGCTGCGCGAGAAGCTGAGATTATCAGCGCACTGGTCACGCTCGAGCGCCGGCTCTACGATACGGTCTGGCGCCGTGAAATCGCCATTTATGATGGCATCCCAGAATTACTCGCAGCCCTGCGAGCCCGTAGCATTCCAACGGCAGTGCTGACCAACAAGGATCAAGATGCCGCCAACGCGTGTCTCATCGAATGCTTTCCGCAACACAGCTTTGACTGCGTGCTGGGTTATACCGGCGCTTATCCCCATAAACCCGATCCGGCTTGCGGCGCAGCGGTCATTAAGACCCTCGGTTTGCGTCCCGATGAGCTTATGATGGTCGGCGACACACCGGTCGATCTCGCCACGGCTCGGGCTTGCAGTCTTTTTGCCGTTGGTGTGTCATGGGGTTTCCGGAGCCGTGAAACCCTCACTGCTGCCGGAGCAGATGTCCTCATCGAACATCCGTTAGAACTCTTACACTACGTTTAATGCGAGGTTAGTCGATCATGAGCACGAAACATCACAACCTGGTACCCGATAACCTCGATGCTTTCTGGATGCCGTTTTCGGGGCAAAGGCAATTCAAAGAAGACCCTCGTTTTATCGTGTCCGCGAAAGGCATGTATTACACCGACAGCCAAGGTCATGAGACGCTCGACGGCAGCGCGGGTCTTTGGTGTGTGAATGCCGGTCACCACAGAGCGCACATCAACGCGGCCATTGCGCATCAGCTGGAAAGTCTAGATTTTGCGCACAGCTTTAACTCTGGTCATCCGCTTGCATTTCAATATGCCAGCCGCCTGGTTAAACATGTGCCTGATCCGCTCAATCATGTCTTCTTCACCAATTCCGGATCAGAATCCGTGGACACCGCCTTAAAGATTGCACTGGCTTATCATCGACGCAATGGTGAAGCGGGCCGTCAACGTTTAATCGGTCGAGAAAAGGGCTATCACGGCATGGGTTTTGGGGGACTCTCTGTTGGGGGCCTCGTCAAAAACCGAAATCCGTTCGGTCTGTTGCTGCCCGGCACAGATCACATGCGTCAAACCCATGGTCTGGCGGGCAATCGGTTTGCAAGAGGCCTGCCGCCAGAGGGAGAGGAACTGGCAATGGACTTGCAGCGTTTGGTCGAATTGCATGGTGCCGACGCCATAGCCGCCGTGATTGTCGAGCCGATTGGCGGCGCGGGCGGGGTTCACCTGCCGCCGGTGGGTTATCTGCAACGCCTCCGTGATTTATGTGATGAGCATGGCATTTTATTGATTTTTGATGAGGTCATTACCGGCTTCGGACGCACCGGCGCCTGCACCGCGGCCGAGCGCTTTGGTGTCGTGCCGGATATCATGACCACCGCAAAGGGCATCACCAATGCGACCATTCCGATGGGCGGCGTCTTTGTTTCCGATGCTATTTTCGAGCGTTTTATGGATACCGACGTACCCGGCGTCGAGTTGAGCCATGGTTATACCTACTCAGGCCACCCTGTTGCCTGTGCCGCTGGCATGGCAACCCTTGATATCTATGAGCAAGAGGGGCTTTTTGAGCGCCCGAAGGCGCTCCAAGACCCCTGGCAAGACGCCGCACTCGGCCTTAGTGACCTCCCAAATGTTATCGACGTTCGGTGCTTTGCTTTACTCGGCGCGATCGAACTCGCGCCGCTCGATGGCGCGCCCATGCAACGCGGTGCAGCGGTTGCAAAACGTTGCTATGAAAAAGGCGCCTGGGTTCGTCCGATTGGCGACTCGTTAGTCTTATCACCGCCACTCATTATTTCGGAAGCCGAAATCAAGCGCATTTTTGACATTATCGGCGAGGCCATCTGCGAGGTTGGTTAACGCTTTTTCTAAACCTTAATCTAAAGGACATTGTTATGAACCTTGCTGGAAAAAACATTGTTATTACCGGCGCTGCCAGCGGCATCGGTCGCGCTATGACGCGTCGTTTCAAGGCAGAGGGCGCAGGCAACATCGTCATTACAGATGTCAATGCCGAGGGTTTGGCCGCCGTCGCTGAGGAGACTGGCGCTATTGCTCGAGCTGCCAACCTTGGTGAAGAACAGGCGGTTCTTGATTTCATTGGTTTTGCCGAAACAGAACTCGGCCAGATTGATTTGCTTTGCAACAATGCTGGGATATCCGTCTCTGGTGGACCAGAGGTTGAGACAAGCGACTGGCAGGCCATTTGGAACATCAATGTCATGGCGCACGTCTGGGCTACCCGCGCCGCATTGCCTGCCATGCTCTCGCGAGGAGAAGGCTATTTATTGCACACCGCATCCGCTGCGGGACTCCTCAGCCAAATTGGTTCCGCCCCCTACGCGGTCACTAAGCATGCGGCGGTTGCCTATGCCGAATGGCTTGCGATCACTTATGGCGATCAAGGTTTAAACGTTTCCGCGCTCTGTCCACAAGCGGTTAGAACCGCCATGACAGCCGGACATGAGGATGGTGTTGCCTCCGTTGACGGCATGATGGAGCCCGAAACCTTGTGTGATGCCGTGATTGAAACCTTGGCTGCGGAGTCCTTTTTGGTGCTGCCTCATCCGGAAGTCGCGACCTACATTCGACGCAAAACCGCCGACTACGATCGCTGGCTTACTGGCATGCGACGACTGCAAAGTCATTATGGTCAGCCTAGCTGGCCTTAGAGACGCGCAGCAGCCGCGGGCAATCTAGGCCGTCACGGCGGCCCCTTGGACAACCCCGTTCTCCCAAAGAAATTCAGCCCCTATGATTGGNCCCTGATTGCGCGTCGGCAAGANCGGCAAGCNCCTNGGATGCGCACTGTTTGCGCTTGCTATACACCACACACGGGTTTGTTTATAATTTCCGCAGCGCCGATTTGAAATCAGCTTGCGGGCGCTTAAAAAATACCGCTAAAGCGTAAAACCTGCTTTAGCGACATGCTGTGTGGGTTTTTTTATGCGAGTACACTATGCCAATTAAGATACCGGATGCGCTACCCGCATCGGCCATCCTGCTGCAGGAAAACATCGCCTGCATCGAGTCAACCCAGGCTGAGGTTCAAGATATTCGTGCCCTGCGAATATTGATTCTTAATTTGATGCCGCTCAAAATTGAAACCGAAATCCATTTGCTGCGCATGCTCTCAAACTCCCCGCTACAGGTTCAAATCGAATTACTTCGCATTGACGACCGAGCCAGTAAGAACACGCCAACCGATCATATGGTGTCGTTTTATCAATCCTTCGAGGCCATTAAACACAACAAATATGACGGCATGATCATAACGGGTGCGCCGCTGGGGCAGATGGCATTTGAAGACGTCATCTTTTGGCCAAAACTTCAGGCAATTCTCGACTGGACCGAAACCAACGTAACCTCAACCATGTTTTTATGCTGGGCGGTACAAGCCGCCATGTTTCATTTTTATGGGGTTGATAAACGGTTACTGCCGCAAAAACTCACCGGGGTGTACCCCCACGAAGTCATTCGGCCACAATCACCGATTGCTCGCGGCTTTGACGATTACTTTGAGGCGCCTCACTCCCGCTATGCTGAAGTACCGGTTGCCGATATCCAGGCGCAGCCCGAACTTCATATCATTGCGCAATCAGAGCGCGCTGGCGCTTACCTGTTCGCCCATGAAACCGGCAAGCACCTGTTCGTGACAGGACACTCCGAATACGAACCGGACTCCCTCAAGAACGAATATTTACGGGATCTCGCTACCGGATTATCGCCTTCCATTCCTGAGCACTACTTTGTCAACGATGATCCTGATCAGTCGGTCAAGGTCACCTGGAAGAGTCACGGCTCGCTTTTATTTGCGAACTGGCTCAACTATTACGTTTATCAGTTGTCACCCTTTGATCTGTCAAAAATTGGCATTCAACGCTTGGTTCCACCCGTCGCATTGGTCTGATGTCTTGACCGCAACCCAACCCACTGCCCGACTCACGGCGGGCCCCATCGGGCCTGGTTTATTTCGGATGACGATGCCCATGATCCTCGGCATCTCCTCGAGCCTCTTAGCGGGTCTCGCCGAAGCCTATTACCTCGGCTTATTAGGCTCCGAACAGCTGGCGGCGCTCGGGTTTACCTTTCCGGTGACCGCTGCTTTGATGTCGATCACCCTGGGGGTTTCGATCGGCCTGTCCTCTGTCTTGGCGCGGGAAGTCGGGGGTGGACACAAGGACCTGATCCAGCGCACAACCACTGGCGGACTTATCCTCGCAGCCGGCATTATGATTCTGGTCACTGCCTTGGGTCTTGCGACCCTCGAGCCTCTGTTCATTGCCTTGGGCGCAGACAACAACACCTTGCCCCTGGTTACGAGCTACATGCAGCTTTGGTACTGCTCACTGGTTTTCATGGCCATTCCATCGGTGGGCGCCAATGCATTGCGCGCGACGGGAGACGCGCGTATTTCCGGCACCCTCATGGTTTCTGGCAGCGTTCTTCAAATCGGTTTCGCCCCGATCTTCATCTTCGGCTGGCTCGGATTGCCTGAACTGGGCATGACCGGCGCGGCCCTGGGCAACCTGCTTGCACGATTCATTATTTGTATTTTGACCTTCTACATCCTCACTGTGCAGTACACCCTAATTAATTTTAAGGCGCTTACAACGACTTACCTGCTTCAAGCCTGGCGCCGCATTCTGGTCGTCAGTATTCCGGCAACGGCCACCAACCTAATTGGCCCCATTTCGAGCGGTTTAATTATTGCGTTATTAGCGAATTATAGCCAAGAGGCCGTTGCAGGCTTTGCAATCGCCAGCCGAATCGAAGCCCTTTTTGTTATTCCGCTCTTTGCACTCTCGGCCAGCATCGGCCCCTATGTGGGACAAAACTGGGGCGCCGGCGAAACCGACCGTGCAGACAAGGCCATGGGCTTGTCTTTCAAATGGTCGCTTTTTTGGGGACTCATCGTCGCGGTCGTTTTGGCCGTTGCCGCCCCGGCATTAATCGGATTGTTCGATTCGAATACGGAAGTGACCCGAACCGCCGAAATCTACCTGATGGTTTTGCCCATTACCTATGGCACCTGGGGCATCATTATGATGACGTCTGCAATCTTCAACGCACTGGGCTATCCCCTGCGCTCGACACTGATGTCCTTCATCAGAATGTTGGGGATCTACGTTCCCCTAGCGCTGACGTTTGATCATTTTTTCGGAATGGTGGGTATTTTTGTCGCCGCAGCCGTCGCCAATGTACTGGTTGCGATCCTCGGTTACCTCTGGAATCGAAAAACGTTTAAATCCCATGCAGGGGCGGCAGCGTCTGAGCCACCAAATCAAACTGCTGCATAACCTCATCGGCATCCGTAATTAACCCGGTCAGATTTTTTGGATCACCCTGCACAAGCCGTAAGCAGGCTTCCGCCATATGCTCAATCGGTGTAACGCGACCGGCTGGCGTGTCCTCGTTAATCAAATTGTGATGCAGCACCCCGGGCGTCGCAACAAGACCTGGTGAGATCACGTTCACGGCAATCCCTTGGTCATAGACTTCCGAGGCTAGGCCCGTCGTAAACCGCTCTAGGGCTGCTTTACACATTCCGTAAACCGTGCCGCCTCGACCACCAACATCGATTGCAGGGTGGCGCGCTGCATGAGAACTGACATTTAAAATGGCGCCGTGGCCACGCGTGATCATCCCAGGCAACACCCTTTGCGCCAACGCAAACGGCGCGTCGACTTGAACCCGAAACATTAAATCGAAATGCTTTTGTTGAAAATTTTGGACGCGTTCGAAGTAGGTTACGGCGGCATTATTCACCAAGATATCAACCGGCGCCAAACCGGCTTTCCGCTTCATCGATCAGGTGCTTGCGATGTTCTGCAAGACCAATATCGGCGCGAACAGCTAAGGCTTGCCCACCCAATCGCTCAATTGTCGCGGCAACATTCAAGATTCCACCCGCTAATACGTGATCACCATCAGACAAGGTTCTTGCAGAAACAACGACCTTCGCGCCGGCCTGCGCAAATCGGTAGGCGATGGCTTCGCCAATACCTCGGCTCGCGCCCGTAATGACGACAACCCGACCGTCAAGACAATCGGCTGCATTAGCACCCACTGAGGAAAGCGACATCAAAGTGACCTCCTGATCTTTTGACAAGGGCAAACACAACCCCTTCAATCATCCTAGTCCCCGTCAAAATCGATTGCAATGCGCCGAATATGACGCCTCGCGCGCCTGACTCAAACACATCCTTGCCTGAGCACTCGGTCAGTCACCACGACCGATCTCGTCTTGCGCAAGCAGCGGACGAAAACAACATCAAGGGCGATCAATGTCCTACGTAACCGGATACCAATCGCAGCCGCCACTATTTTGCTCTATGCCTATGATCCGTGGTTTTTCTTCGAGTCAAAAATGAATCGATTACTTTTTCGCGACCGGGCTCGAAAAGTCTCTCACCGAGCGGCGACCTTTGGCGACCTGCCACGGAATCACGACAGTGCAGCCATGCGCCTAATAGTAGGGTCCCTATTAGCCTTGGTGCTGTTGTTGCTCGTTGGAT
>JGI20159J14440_10003135_pt1 | contig 10814 bp, 10 predicted proteins | sample COG_09_FD_14440 | JGI IMG/M metagenome (IMG submission 14440) | reverse complement strand
GGTGATGGTGATTGTGATTGTGATTGTGATTGTGGGTCACAATACTCACGTGATTTATAACAATTAGTTACATTTGTAAATACTTCACTATCGACATTACCACCTTTATCTGGATGATTTTTCAATAACCAGCCCTTTGTATCATCTTTACTATTTAAATTTAAATCACACATCAAATTAGTATTACAAGAAGACATAAAATGTATATATATATAACAAATATTTTAGATATATACATTTATCATTTAGTTAAGCTACAACATTTAATAATGTATTTATATGTATAATAGTTATGGAAAATTTAGACCTAAATATAGAAAATTATGATCTTAATGATTTATTATCATTGTTTAAGTTAGATTTTAATTTTAATGAAAGTGATTTAAAACGTGTAAAAAAATCAGTTTTACAATCTCACCCAGATAAATCAAAACTTGATAAGAAATATTTTCTTTTTTTCACATCAGCTTACAAAATTATATATTCCATATATGAATTTAGATATAAGAGTTCAAAAAATCAATCAACTGAATATACAATTGAAAAGGATGAATCAAAGGAATTGTTATTAAAAGATTTACAAAAAAATTCTGAATTCAATAAAATATTTAATGAACTTTTTGAAAAAAATAAAATATCCGACGACGATAGTGAATCAGGCTATGGCGATTGGATAAAATCTGATGAAAATATCGATACTCGAACAACTACAATGAACCAAATGAATGCCACATTTGAACAAAAGAAGAGAGAAGTAAAGGAAATAATACCCTTCCAAGAAATAGAGGAAACAGGTGAATCTTCTAATCATTTTGATTTAACGCGTGATAGACCAGCTTATTATTCTTCGTCATTATTCAGTTCACTTCAATATGAAGATTTAAAAAAAGCCCACGTTGAGAGTGTTATACCAGTAAATCAAGAAGACTATAACGCGCGTCCTAAATATAAAAATGTAATGGAATTACAGCAAGACCCTAATTATCAAGATACAAAACCATTATCTTTATCACAGGCTAATGATTATTTACAAAACCGGCAATCAAATCAAAACAAAAATGATGTCCAACGAGCTTATAAACTTGCAAAGCAAGATGAAATATCACATAAAGTAAACCAAGCTTGGATGAGTGGGTTCAAACAGCTTACTGGAAAGTAAAAATTATATACTAGATTCCATTATATAATTTATATTTTATATTTTTATAATATAAATGGGTTTGAAAAATATAAAACAAAATATATATGAAAAATTCTATAAATATAAACATTTTCTTTATCCAATTGTATTATTAATGATTTTCAGATATTTGTATAATCAATACAATGTATCAGATGAAGAAAAGGATAATATGAACAATTATAAATTGGTTGAGAAATATTTACTTAACAATTCTTCTTTAGCTCAAAGTAAAAAACCAATTATATGGTTACATATGACTTATGAAAAAAATGCTCGATGGTGGCCAAGTTTTTCATCGCGAAATACAGATGATTTAAATCAACCTTATCAATATTTAACAATGAAAACTATTATTGATAAATGCGGTGATGACTTCAATGTTTGTTTAATTGACGATGAAACGTTTTCTAATATTATACCCGGATGGAATATCGATTTATCTATTATTGCCGACCCAATTAAAAGTAAAATAAGACAATTAGGGTTAGCAAGAATTTTATATAATTATGGAGGGTTTTTAATGCCGAGCTCATTCATCTGTTTTCAAAATATGGCGCCTCTCTACAACAAATTAACTGATAACAATAAAATGTTTGTTGGAGAGATGCTAGTGCGAAACGGCGTTTCAGAAAAAATGGATTATTTCCCTGATACAAAATTTATGGGTTGTAAAAAGGAATGCCCTATGATGTCAAATTATATTAATTATTTAGAAATTATAGCTTCTAGTGATTTTACATCCGAAAGTGATTTTACAGGTTCTTATGGACGTTGGTGTTTTGAACAAATTAATAAAAATGAAATGAATATGATTCCGGCAAATGTCCTTGGAATGAAGGATGAAAAAGGAAATCAAGTGACATTAGATACATTATTGAGCAATAATTTCATTAATCTATGCGATAAAGTTCATGGGTTATATATTCCTGCTGATGAAATTCTTAAAAGAACCGCATTTCAATGGTTTGCACGTTTATCTGCGCGTCAAGCATTAGAATCAGATACAATGATTGGGAAATATCTATTAATAAATAGATAATTTGCCCTAATTTTCGCATACCACTATTGGTTTATAAATATAATATACTATTTCATAAGTAGAATTATTATATAAAAATTGTGTTGTGTATTTTAAGTTTAAACTATTGCACATTTGTCTAATTATTGTAATAAATTTTGTGTAATCTAATTTACGTGTCACGTAATATTTTTTTGAATCATAATAAAATTCTTCCATTTTTTTTAAAAATGGATTAATATTATCATTGAATATAGCTTTTTTGTATAAAGGTTTTGATAATATGTAATAGTCTGGTTGTTCCTCTCCATTTTCTTTTAAAAACCCCCATAATAATGTTGTGTCTATGAGGGTTTTAAACAATTGATTTTTCATTTATATTATAAGTAGAATTTTTATAGTTGTAATTATACTTATACTTATACTTATACTTATATTTACACTTCTATTTTAGAATTAAATATATTAATTAAATTATTCGTAAAATGTGCTAATTCAATTTCATCTTCATGGATATTATTAAAAATAGTAATATACTTACAAATAAAGGGTATAATTACATATTTTTCTTCTTCTGATAATAGCGTTGTTATTTTTATATATATAAAATAATTATCTAGTATATCCATAACAGAATATCCACGATTTGATAATTTATAAATTAGTTTAATTGATTCATTTATATCTTTTTCATTTTTACATAAATTTGTATATTGATCAAACTCATAAAATGAAATATTTGTACATAAGTTATTTGCTAATTCTATTGTTATTTCTTGATTCAATAATTTAAATTTTTCCAAATAATTTACAATCGTGCGAATAGATTTATTACTAATTGATATAATAAACTTTATCACATCTTCTTTAATTTTTATATTTTCTTTTGTACATATTAAATCTATAATTTTTATCATCATGTCTTCCTCTATATTTTTCTTTTTAATTATCATTAATCGTGATTGTATGCTATCGATAACTTTTTGAGTATTTATACATGACCCTAAAAAATGAACATTATGTGTATATTTATCAATATAATTTCGAAATACCTGTTGGCTTTGCTCATTTATAAAATCAATATCATCGATAACTAATATTTTTTTTTTACCTATAATTGAGCTAGGGGTTTGACAAAATGTTTTTACATCAGTTCTGTAATATGATATTCCTTGTTCCTTCAAATTGTTAATATACAATATATTTTCATTTTTACATGTATTATTTATTCCATAATATTCATTAATAACCGCATTTATTAATGTTGTTTTTCCACAACCTGAATCTCCTACAAATAATATATTCAATATGTTCATGTCAATTAATCCTTCCAATATTATTTTTAAACTTTCTTCTAATTCAAATTCAGATAATAATTTTGGTTGATATTTATATAAAAAAGGTTTTTCCATATATTGATAATAATAATATTCGTAAATAACTATTTAAGTTTATATCACATTATTATAATAATAATATGAATAATTTTTACGAAACGTTAGGTTTAACTGAAACAGCAAATCAAGATGAAATAAAAAAAGCATATAGAAAATTATCACTTCAATATCACCCTGACCGCAATAATAATTCTCCTGAATCTACATTAAAATTTCAAAATATTAATGCTGCGTATGACATAATAGGGGATGAAGATAAACGACGAACGCATGATATGCAAAATAAAATGCCGTTTGGAAAAGGATCCGGAATTCCTTCTTTCTTTTCTCATACTACATCAACGCCAACATCAGGAGAATTTGACCCATCTGATATTTTAAATTTTATTTCTTCTAATTTCTTTAATACAAGTGTAAGTAATTCTAATGGTCAAAATGTAAAATTTGGAGGGAATATGTTTAATATGGAGAATATCAAACAAAGACTTACAAAACCAACACCTATTATAAAAACAGAAACAATTACACTGAGCAAAGCATTTACTGGATACAATATGCCGATTGAAATAACCAGATGGATTATTGAAAATGATATTAAGCGCGAAGAAACCGAAACTATTTATATTCCTATTCCTTGCGGTGTTGATAATAATGAAATAATTATTTTACGAGAAAAGGGTAATGTTTTATCAGAAAATAATAAAGGAGATATTAAGGTTTTTATAAAAATTCATAATGATACTGATTTTACGCGCAATGGGTTAGACTTAATTTTAGATAAAAAAATTAAATTAAAAGACGCATTATGTGGTTTTGTTTTTGATATGAATTATTTGGATGGACGCACATTTAAAATCAATAATAATGTTGGAAATATTATTACAAATAATTACAATAAAGTATTGCCGAACATGGGAATGAAAAGAGAAGATCACGTTGGAAACTTAATTATTAATTTCAGTGTCACTTTTCCAGAACAGCTAACGATTGAACAAATTAATGCTTTACAAGAAATTTTATAAATGCTTATCAATCAAAACGGCTTTGGATAATTTCTTGATGATTTTGTTCTCGCTGTCGACGAACTCGCCTTTCCCACCCATCGATTGATTCATAATGCGCAAATAAACATCATTCAATCGATGTCTGTTATTCATGCATTGCGGATTTTGGTCGCGCCAAGGAATCATCAAATCACCATTCTTTTTCGTAATATGTTTAATAGCTTTCCGTAATTTATCAAATGTGCTATTTTCCTTCTCCCATATATCATCATCGCGGACATACATGACTTCCCGTTTGTAATCGCTACAATGAATCGGACGTTTATAGACATCCATCTCATTGAGTTTTCTTATAATGATTTTACTAATACCTTCTACATAACCGAGCTCGCCAACATCTTCCAAATCCGAGAGCTGTAGCGTCATTGAATTGACAAAGTCCATGATATTCATCGCATCCTTACATTTCTCGTTCAGAAACACTTGCATATTGAATGTTTTGTTATTGTTGTAAGAATTATTTGTTCCACTTGTTTTACAGACATCAATCATTTGTTGTTGCATATCTAGTGTTTGCTTTTGAAAATCGCCATTGTTTTTCACCAAATCCAAGATAATATTTTTAAAATCTATATTTTCTTTTATTAATAAATTAATTGTTTGTTTATCATCAATATCATTTATTGGTAATTCATGTAGAATTTTATTTTCTTCATTCATACATTTTTTTTTATGTTTCCATAACCCAACATTTGATTTATATTTTTTACTACATTGAGAGCAACTATAGTATTGCGAGTTTTCAATTAATTGATTATTAACGTTTATTAACCTTTCGTGCTTACGTGTAGATAAGTGTTTTTTAAAATCACTTTCCTTACTACACTTATATATACATTTTTCACATTCAAATATTTTAGCGAGTTTTGGCGATTTATTTATTAACATAATCTATATATATGTTAATATAAAAATCGCCTAAATAGTTTTCTGATAAATTTATAAAATACATTTTTTTTGTTTATCATAACAATATATTTCACTCAAAATCCGAAATGAGAGCATAATGGTCACAAGTCACTTTTTCGCGTTTTTTCAGAAAAAGGAGGGAGGCCACTTTCCCAAAATGGACATTTATAAATGTCCAAAACCCAAAACGGATCGCCAGACCCAGATTCGCGTTTTTTTACGTTTTCTGATAAATAATATAAATTAATAAGTTTTATAATATTTAACAATCCTTATTAATGTAAACAGCCTTGGATAATTTTTTAATTATCTTATTCTCGCTGTCAACAAACTCACCTTTCCCTCCCATTGATTGATTCATAATGCGCAAATAAACATCATTCAAGCGATGCCTGTTATTCATGCATTGCGGATTTTGGTCCCGCCAAGGAATCATCAAATCGCCATTCTTTTTCGTAATATGCTTTATGGCCTTCCGCAGTTTGTCATAAGTGCTATTCTCCTTCTCCCATATATCATCATCGCGGATATACATGACTTCCCGTTTGTAGTCGCTACAATGAATCGGACGTTTATACACATCCATCTCATTGAGTTTCCTTATAATGATTTTACTAATGCCTTCTACATAACCGAGCTCGCCCACATCTTCCAAATCCGAGAGCTGTAGCGTCATCGAATTGACAAAATCCATGATATTCATTGCATCCTTGCATTTCTCGTTCAGAAACACTTGCATATTGAATGTTTTGTTATGGCTATTAGTATGTGTTATATTGGTATTACCATTTTTACAGACATCAATCATCTGCTTTTGTATATCTTGGTTTTGTTTTTGCATATCCAACGTTTGCTTTTGCATTTCAGTATGTATTTTTTGGTTTTGTTCCTGTAAATTTGTATTACTTTTAACTAGTTCTATAACCAAATTGGTTAAGTGTACTACTTCTGATGAATTTTGTGTTAAATTATTATCTAATATAATATTTTCATCGTCATTTTCAACAATACATTTTTTTTTATGTCTCCATAAACCAACTCTTGATTTATACAATTTATTACAATTTTTACATTTTAAATCAATATTTACTTTTTTTGTGTTACATTTGTTACCACTTATGTTACTTATATGTTTATGGGTTTTTAAGTGTTTTTCATAATTACTTTTTTTACAGCATATGAAGTCACAATTTTCACATATATATTTTGAGGCATTTTCGGCATTATTTTTTATTAACATTCTTATAATATAATGTAACAAAAAAAATGCCTAAATAGTTTTCAAAAATATTTATAATTCTATGAAAAAAGTTTATGATAACAACATAATTCGTCCGAAATCCAAAATGAGAGCATAATGGTCACAAGTCACTTTTTCACGTTTTTTCAGAAAAAGGAGGGAGGCCACTTTCCCAAAATGGACATTTATAAATGTCCAAAACCCAAAACGGATCGCCAGACCCAGATTCGTGTTTTTTTACGTTTTTGAAATTCTTATGTTTTATGTTTTATGTTTTATGTTTTATAAATATATAGTATATAATGAAAGTTAAAAATGGCATTCGCTATGAAAAGAATGGATGGACGTATCTCTCTATAAAAGGAAATCCGAGTGAGCGAGGATACGCACATGGTTATCTTATTGCCAAAGAATTAAAGGAAATATTTAAAATGTTAGAATTTAATTTCTATGAAGATTATGGCTATGAACGTGAAATATTTAGTGAAGTTGTAGGAACTATTTGGGGACCTATTATTCAAACTAATTACCCTGAACTTTATGAAGAGATTGAAGGAATAAAAAAAGGAGCTAATGCCGGTGGATGTAAAGTTTCTATGGATGATATGATTATGTGGAATTGTTATGTTAGTGTTGATTCTTTATTTAGCATATTGCCGAAAATATGTAAAGATTATCCCAAATTATATGAAAAATATGGACATTTATTTAATGAAGAAAGCGGTGCTGCTTCAGGACACGGTGAAGGTGGTGGAAACTTTGCAGCGAATGGTGGTTCAGACCGTTGTACCGGATTTATGGCCGTAGGTAGTTATACCAAAGATGGTAAAATTATTTGTGGACACAACACTTTCGATAATTTTATTACCGGACAACATTTCAAGTATATTTTAGATATTAAGCCCACCAAAGGTGCTCGCATTCTTATGCAAACCGCGCCAGGTAATATTTCAAGTGAAACTGATTTTTATGTTACTAGCAATGGTTTTATGTGTACTGAAACAACTATTGGTGGTTTCAATAAATTTGAATTGAAAGACCCTATTGCTTGCCGAATTCGTACGGCGATGCAGTATGGTAAAACGTTGGATGAAATAAAAGATTATTTAGTGACAAATAATAGTGGTGATTATGCGAATGCGTGGTTAATTGGCGATACCAATAATAATATTATTATGAGGGTTGAGTTAGGATTAAAATATGTGAATGTCGAGAAAAAGAAAGATGGTTGTTTTATTGGGTTTAATGGTGTATTTGATCCGCGTATCCGTAATTTAGAATGCGCCAATGTAGGACATTTTGATATTCGTCGCCATCAAGGAGCTCGCCACGTCCGTTTGACGCAATTAATGGAACAACACAAGGGAAAAATAGATATTAAAATTGCGGAGGAAATTATGGCCGACCATCATGATATTTATTTGAATAAAATAAATCCTTCTTCAAGAACATGTTGCAGTCATTATGAATTAGATGATCGTGCTTTTATGTCTGACCCTGGACGTCCGAAACCTTTTCAACCTCGCGGAGCCCTCGACGGCAAAGTATGTGACACGACGCTTTGTAAGAAAATGGGATTTATGGCGCGCTGGGGTAGTTCGTGTGGAACGCCGTTTGATAAAACCGAATTCTGTAAAAAGAATATCATCTGGGCCGACCAAGAACCCTATTTAAATGACCGCCCCCAAGAACCTTGGACCGAGTTTACGTCGCATAAAGGTAATATGAGCGATAAAAACATGACAAAGAAAAAGGAGGAAAAGGTAATGCAAATGAAGAGAACGAAGAAGAGTAAATTAAAGTTAAAATAAATAAGTAAAATGAATTATAAAATATATATATAAAGTTTAACCCTTATATATATGTAAAAAAATAAAACAATATGACATTGCGACGAATTCAAAAAGAATTAGAAGAATTGCAAAAAAATCCACCAGAAAATTGTTCAGCGGGGTTGACAAGAGAAAATAATCCGTTTAAATGGCAAGCGACAATTATGGGCCCAGAGGGAAGTCCTTATTATGGTGGAATATTTAATTTACACATTAATATACCACCAGAATATCCATTTTGGGCTCCGCATATTAAATTTACTACAAAAATATACCATTGTAACATTAGTTCAGATGGCTCTATCTGTTTAGATATTTTAAAAGATAAATGGAGTCCGGCGATGACTATAAGCCAAGTTCTTTTGAGTATTTGTTCGTTAATGGATGATCCTAATCCAAAAGACCCATTTGTTTATGATATTTCTGAATTATTAATTCACAATAAAGAAAAACACGATGCTAATGCGCGTGAATGGACAATACAATACGCATCAGGCAATTATGAAGATTAATCATAATAATAACAATATACTAATCCTCCAACTATAATAGATAATAATAATATATGAAACATATATATAATAATATAAATAATAATATTTATATTATGATTAATGATAATATGATTAATGATAATATGATTAATGATAATATGATTAATGATAATATCAGCATTAATCCAGAGATAATTATTAAGGATGTAATTATTAAGGATGTAATTATTAAGGATGGTATAATAGATGATATAATAGATAATGAATTAATTATGCCAATAAATGAATATAAATTAATATTTAAAACATGTTTTTGTCATATAATTCATATACTATTAGCTTTTTATTATGAAATGTATTTATGTGGATTTATGGGTATTATATTAATAGGAACTTCACTTAATTATTGGAGATATCCATTAAAAAAATCAATTAGACGATTTGTTGATATTATTTGGGTTTGTATTACAATTCCATACCATTATTATTTATCAATACAATTAACTATAAAATTGTCTACTATACTTATGTCAATTGGTATTTTAATGTATCCATTAAGCAATTATTTGCTATATAAATATAAAAATTATAAATATTCTGCGATATGCCATTGTGCTTTACATGTATTTGTTAGCATAGGAGCATGTATTTTATATAAAGATTCATATGAAGAATATATAAAAAATACTTATACATCATTAAAATCAAATGATGAATGTAGTAGTATAGAACCTAATTTTAAGTTAATAAATGAATAATATAATTTCTGGTAAAAACAATATTGATTTAATCGACCTCTTCGACATTTTCTTCGGGTTGATGTTGCTGAGGCATCCCACCAGGCATCCCACCAGGCATCGTATCAGCATACATTTTCGCAGCAAATGGCATCAGCAATGTTTCGCATTCTTTCATTTTGCTTTCAAATTCTTCGGTAGTTGCCGAGTTATTATTATCTAACCATTCTTGCGTTTCTTTCACACACTTATGAATGGTTTCAATTCCAGCTTCGCCAAGTTTCTCAGAAATTTCTTTATTATCGACTTGGTTTTTCCAATTATAAATATAAGATTCCAACTTATTCTTGACTTCAACACGCTTCATATTTTTTTCATCTTCATCTTTCAAACGTTCCGCGTCTTTAATCATTTCTTCAACTTGTTCCTTAGAAAGACGACCTTTATCATTTGTAATTGAAATTTTCTCTTGCTTGCCGGTTGATTTATCACAAGCAGAAACATTCAACATACCATTGGCGTCAATATCATAAGTGACTTCCAATTGAGGAACACCGCGCGGAGCAGGTGGAAGGCCAGTTAGATCAAATTGACCTAACAAATTGCAATCTTTTGTAAAAGAACGCTCGCCTTCAAAGACACGGATTGTTGCGGTAGGTTGGTTATCCACGTATGTACTGAATGTTTGACTTTTCTTTGTAGGAATTGAAGTATTTCGTCCAATCATAGTAGTCATGACATTTCCACTGGTTTCAATACCAATCGATAGTGGCGTTACATCAACAAGCAAGATATCATTAATTGTTTCAGATTTATCGCCGGACAAAATCGCGGCTTGAACGCCAGCACCATAAGCAACTGCTTCATCCTGGTTAATTGATTTACATAGTTCTTTTCCATTGAAAAAATCAGACAATAATTTTTGAATTTTTGGAATGCG
>JGI20159J14440_10003130_pt1 | contig 10821 bp, 4 predicted proteins | sample COG_09_FD_14440 | JGI IMG/M metagenome (IMG submission 14440) | reverse complement strand
TCGGGTCAGCATTTGAGGGTATGGTGCTGACGAAGGACGTGATGTTTTTGGTGATGGGCGAGAGGCAAACTGTGGAGAGTACTACTATGGAGGCAGTGCGTGATGGCTTGATCGAGGTGTTCCCATGGGCGCACAACGTCACGGTCGGCGACGACTATGCGTGGCCAGAGATCGGCCAGAAGCAGGATGTGACTTCCAAGCACGAAGTGGCGCTCAGGATCATATGGATCGAGGCGATTCTGCGTCTGGCGCTAGCGGCGCGGCACGGTGAGGAGCAGTTGGTGCGACACATGAGCGAGCGTTCTGAGGAGGTGCGAGAGCGGGAAGACGCTCGTGCTGCGAACAGCGTGATCCGAGACGTGGCAAACACGCCTTCTGACAGCGGGGCGGTCCAGCTCAAGTTTGGTACCGCAGTCATGGAGGCGCATGGGGCTATGGTTGCGGCGGCGCATGCGATTTCGGGCGAGGCGGACTTTGCGGAGATGCGGCGCAACAAGATGACAAAGACATTGGTGATGAAACTGGCGCGAAGGATGAGGAACGCAGTGGCAGAGGATGACGGGCGGCGGCTGCCGGCTGGGGTCTCGAGTCGTGCGCGCGACTTGTCGGACGCACGACGAGGGTTCGTGGCTGCCGTCGGGACGACAGCAGGTGTCACGATCAAGCGGCTGCCGCATGAACACTCGATGACGGCGCTACGGAATGTGGTGCGAGATCCGGCTGAGATGTACATGTGTGAGGCGGCGGCAGACGAGACGATCGTGCGACAGATACATGACGCAGTCGATTTGGCGGCGAAGCAACCGCATACGGATGCGGTCACGGCGTTTGCAAAGAAGATTATGGCACATGCAAACCGCGAGGAAGCTGGGGATGCATTCAAGAGCTTCGCCGGATATGTCGCTATGCTGTCACCACTTGCGGTGGACTTCGAGCCGCCTGGGTCGGAGTACGGGTCTGAGATGTCACGGCGCTTGGCGTGGATTCGGAGCGATAGCCCGGAGGGCATGATGAAGCTGCTTGCTATGCGCATCCAAGAGTGCCAAGAGCGCAGCACGCCGGGTACGGTGGGACGTGATAGTGACATGGCGTCGCCAGAGCGGCGGCGGCAACGGAGTGGCGTGACGGGCAGCACGGCGAGTGAGGCGGATCGACGTGCGAGCGAAATGATGAGGAATGCAGGGCTTGTGCCACCACCGGCGCCGGCGACGGCAGGGCATGTGCCGCAGCCGATGCCGACGATGCCGGCGATGCCGGTGATGCCTGGTTGGCCGCCGTCGATGCCGCCGTACGGCATGCCGCACGGGGTTGCGAGCGGAGGCGGCGGAGTCGACACGTGGGGGGGAGGGCTGGGACCGCCACCGATGGCGGCAGCTTTCTACAACCAGATGTACGAGATGAATCGGCCGCGGTATGGGGGTACGAGGCAGGAGGATGCGCTCATCGAGTCGTTCAACGACCGAGGGCAGGCGCCGATCACGGTGCCGATGGCGCTCGCTATGCGCTCGGCTATTCCAGGTGATGTAATGAATGAGCGTGCGGCGTCGGATGTTCAGTTGAGAGACACCGTGATGCCCGGCGGAATATCTCGGAAAGTGGAGATGGTTGCCTCAGAGTTGAAGGATGAGGAATTCTTTCCGGGAGAGCCGCAGATCGCATTGTTCCTGTCGGGCAAAACGGGACGTGCCGACGGGTTCGTACCAGCAATGTTCCAGAAAATGACGGGCTGGGCGAAGCACCGTGGCAGCAATACTGAGGAGCAGATTGAGGTCGCCGCCAAATTCGGTATGCGTGGTCGTGCGGCGGTGCGCAACCTGCCCAAATTTCCACCGGTGAACAGCATGGAGACGTATGAGAATATGGTAGAAGGCTTTGTGGCGGTCGCACATCATGCACCGGCAGAGATGGTAGCCGGTCTGCGGGAGTTCTTCTCGATCCAGCGGAAGCACTACCAGAACTGCTCGAAGGCCGGGCTCACCCACGTCACGTACGCGACACTGTACAGTGACTTGTGTGACCGGCTCGACCAGTGTTCGACACATGTCGATCGACGGCAGGTCGGTCGCATCCTGATGCTGCCGAGGTGGGATGTTCTGCCGAAGGATCTGTCGGCGTCTATGGTACTGCGTGAGCAGCAGCTGAAGCAGATCCTTGATGCGCTGCGTGCGGAGTCCGGAAGCGCAGGGGCGAGTCCCCTGGCGGTACCGACCGGCGCCGCACCTCCGAAAGCGGCGCCTCCGACGCCAGCAGCCGAGACACGTAAGGAACGTCAAGCGCGAGAAAGGAAGGAGGCGAATGATGCCAAGGCGAAGGCTGGTGACGCCAAGAAAACTGCGGCGTCGGAAGCTGCGTTGGCAAGGAAGGCCTTGGAGGACAAGAGGCCACCGGCTGCGAACAAGTCAGTTGGTCCGTGCTTCGAGTTCGTCAAGGGACGTTGCACCCGAGGCGCACAATGTCGCTTCAGCCACGACCAGGCGGTGATCGACCAAGCGAAGGCCAACTACCAGCCGGCGGCTGTGGGCGAACAGTGGGCGCAGAAGTGGATCGACCGCAACGAGCCGAGCCGTCAGACGGATCCTCCGGCTCGCGTGCGTGGAACCACTGCGATTGCGGGCGCGTGGGTCCTGGCGAAGGATCGCTGGTCGATATGCGAGCAGACGAACGGCAAATGCTTTGCACGACATGTGGAGTGCAAGCATGATTGCAACTGCTCGCTATGCCAGACGCCCAACGGCAAACAGTGGCCCAAGATGGTTGCGGTACGAGTTCGTCCCGCGGCCTGGCAGGGCGACGAGTAGGTCGCCGGCGCGCGCGCACACGAGGGCCCGTGTGCGCAGCGAGCGCCTGAGGGGGTCACAGACGGTGAGTCCAGTGCGCGAGGGTGGGGTGTGAGGCGTGTGAGGCTCGAGGATGAGGAATGCAATCGTGAACTCCGGACCTGCATTGGCAGGTGGAGGGATCGTGCGCAAGTCGGTTGCCCTTGCGGTGGCAACCGGCGACGACACTGGACATACGCAAGGTACGGCACATCGTCTATGATGTTGCGGTCCTTGTGTGTGTCAAACACCTTGAGGAAAGTGCGACGGCACAGGTGTGCGACAGTGCGAGGAGGGCGCGTGTGATGAGGAGCATGCAAAACTTGAGGAACGCGAGAAAGTTGTGGTTGAGGATGAGGTTGGGGCTGAGGAACACGTCACGCAAGGTGCGTGCGTGTGGTCACTGTGGGAGGTACACAGTGGTAGTCTCATCGTGTGCGACGGCACATAGGTGATGACGATGAGGAGGGACCGGGGTCGGGCATCAATGAGGCGGATGAGGCACCGAAGAGGGAAGGAGCAGGGAGGGTCCGTATGCGTGGGACGTACGTCACGTTCACGGAGTACTGGCATGGGGAGGGAGCAGTGGGAGTCATGTCTATAGCAGACAACCGCAAGGCACCAGGGCTCACGTTGATCGACGGTTTCGATTGCGAGCTGGCGGCTCACAATGTGGTTAGCGAACGACATGGCATACCGACAATGCTGTGTGACGTATCGGCGATATATGCCGATCCGTGTGCGCTGAGGCGGGCGGATATGATATGTGCTGGGTCTCCGTGCGTGCACAGCTCCTTCGCGCCCCACTATGGGTGCGACACAGAGCCTGATGCTGACGATCCGATGAATGAGCACTACCCACGCCAAGTGCACCCGATTGTACGAGGTTGTGACGTAGCGGTGCTTGAGTATCTGTCGGACGTCAAGAAGGTGCGGTCGCTGAGGCACGACTCGCCGAATGCGCATCGATCGCCGGGTTGGAGGCATGAGGACATGCTCATCAACTTCAGACAACACGGATGGGAAGTGTTTGAATACGATCTGAATGCTTGGTGTCTTGGGTCGGCAGGGGCGAGGAGGAGGCTGTACTCAATTGCGTGTAGCGACAGAGCCATGGAGGCTGCAAAGCGCGCGGGGGTGATGAGGCCGGCGACTATTACGCCGCTCCCCTACTATGATCGGTTGGTCATGCGTGACATTCTCGTGGACGATCACACGATTGAGATGTACCACGCTTATCTCTTTACGGGGCATCGACTTACAGTGCCGAAATTGCATGGTGACGCGAGAGATCAGCGACAAGTCGCTCGGCTGGATATGGGCGGGTGGGAAACGGAGCCAGTGGGTGACGTCAGACTGCCCGCAATGCCTATGAAGTGTTTCGGGCAGACACCGCTCATCATGTTGGAAGATGGGCGAGTGCGCCGCATGCTGTTGAGTGAGTTCGCTAATGTGGGTGACGTACCGTGGGCGGTAGGCCACGGCATCTCGATTGAACGTACGGATGAGGAACTACGTGCGGCAAAGGTCATGATGGGGAATACGTGGGATGCCAACTTTACGAAATCGATCATGGAGGTGGCCACAGACTTCGTCAAGCACTTGGTACATGAACGTGCGCACGAGCCTGCTCCGGTGGAACGAGTGGCTGCGAGGTTCGCCACAATCGTGGCACGTACGAGGTTGCCAGCACGGCGTGCATTGCGGCGGTGGAGGGAAGTCGTAAAGCGATGGCACAGTGCGGGAACGCGTTGGTGGCGACCGATGGCAGAGCGGATCTGCGTCCTTCAAATGCGACGCATCGGATGGATGGGACTCGAGCCGACGGCATGCGCAGCATGGCGTTTTCTTGCACGGGGACCGTATAGCCAAGATCTGCCTTGGAGAGGTCAGGGTGAGGCGGCTGGTATGTCGAAGTCGGGCAGCGTCTTCCTGTCGGTGGAACTGGATAAAGCCATGGTGGGCGGCCATCTGAAGTTCACCGAGTGTATTGAGGTTACACACGACTGGATGCCTTCGATTCGCAATACAGCAACACAGAAGAGGTGGGGAGCTCGGCTGGCGCTGCCGGCCGAGGTCAGATGCAAGGAGCTGTACGAGAGGCCGTTGCCGGTGCTGAGGACACCGCCGGCGACGACATGCCCGCCGCCACCGCCTGCGCCGACGCCGGAACAGCAAGAAGCGTTCCGTGCTAGGTTCCCGGACGAACGCTCGGTGTGGACGGCGGACGGATGGCGGATGCTCAAAAAATGGGAGGCGGACATGCAGCGTGACGCAGAGGGATGCGCAAAACATGGCACGGAGGGGTCAGACGGATACCGCGTGAGGATGAAGGGTGGTACGGCTTCGGGCGAGCTACGACTGGGACAGAGGCACCTGGAGTCGGACGCGCGCGGTGTCGCTATCGAGTTCGACGACGACACTGGAGCGCCCAGTATATCTTCGCCCAAGCCCATGAGTGAGCGCGATGACTGTGTTATCAAGTTGGGTGACATCAAGGCGTGGATTATTGCCAATGGGTGGCGTGATCGCTTCATGATTTGGGTATGTGACTGGGGGTGGGCGGACCTCACGTCGAGGCGGCCGCTCTACATGTCGTTCTCTCCGAATATGAAGGCGGCGTATGAGCGGTATCACAAGGTGTGCGCCGCACATGCTCTGGAGGTCGCACGGAAGTGGTCACGCAAGATGAAGCGACTGCCGTTCGCCGGTGAAATACACATCGTCCAAACGAATGCGGTGGATAAATCTGACGACACGGCGAGGTTGCTCGGCAATGCTACTCATCCGGAGCCCGACACTTACATGTGCGAGTATGAGGGCATTCCGCTCGCACCGAACATGCACACGGACTGGTCCTTCTTACCGCATTTCGAATGGGCTTCTATTGATCGGTTTGGCGAAGTAGTCGCAATTCTGTGCTCGATAGTGGTACGGGTGAAGAACATGGCAGGCGTGTCGGCTGAGGTGATCGCCATGATGGTGGTCGTCGGATCAAGAGACGACCTTGAGAAGTGGTTTCGGCAAATACCACAATTCTCGGGAGATCATTGCAAGCAGGTCTACCACTGGGGCGGCGAGTACATAGTCGACTGGCACGTACAGATGGGACGTGGATCGTCGGCTGACGGAGCACAGCGACTTTCAATGATTGGGGGTCAAATTGTGTTTGATGCAGTTGAGGCAAAAATTGAGGAACAACTGTTACTGCATTCGGCGGGAGGCGTCGAGCCGTGGCACACTTTGTCGGTGGTCGTGGCGTGGCGTCGTCAGTGCACAGGATGTCAAGAAACTGGGCTCTGGGCGCTTGATCTCATGCAGGACGACCTCGGATACGTGGCAGTGACGCGAGAAGTGGGGAGCATTGTGCGTGACACGATTCCGCTGGTGTTGGAGCACTACGGGATATCGGTGTCAATGGCAAAGCGCGCTGAAGACGAGGCGATCGTCGGCGAGCAGCAGCCAAACGAGCGCATGCTGTACATCGGTGCGGACTACCGGATGGAACAGCCGGAGGCGCCGGGCGTACGTGGGCAGGACAAGTCATTGGCACGGTTTGAGGAAATCGTGACGGAGTGGGAAAAGTACCCGGCCGGCAAGCTGGTTCCGGTGCTCATACTGCAGCGCACGATTGGAATGAGTCTGTTTCACGGCAAGTTCCAACTGCGTGCACGGCGATACTTGAATAGCATGATTCGATGTTTGCGGGGACGAAACGGAGATTTTCGAGTTGTGTCTAAGGCATCGTTGAGAGATCTGGCTGTGATTTGGCAACGAGCGTCGGCTAGGGTACCGGCGCCGATGATCCAACCGGCAGTCTGGTTTCATCCGGGGTTGTACGGGTGCAACTCCGACGCGTCTCGACCGCAAGGGTCGGACGACATCTCACGGGGTTTTGGTGGCAACGTGCTACATCATTATTTCTTTGGGGAGTGGACGCGAGAGGAAACAGAGCGACTCGATATCTCGACGCTGGAGTTACTTGCTGTGGCGTTCCTTGTGGTAGTGGCGCACCTGGCTGGGGTTGCAATGCCGAGGATGGTGATTCGGTGCGATAACGAGGCAGCTTGCCGTGTTATCAACGATCACAGCGCAGACAGTGTGGCAATGGCTGAAGCGTTGATGCATCTCGAAGCAGTACAGTGCGAGTACGGCGTGGAACTTCTTGCGCATCACATTGCAGGGGAAGACAATGTTATAGCCGACGAACTGTCGCGCGATAAGGTCTTGGCGGCACTTGTACGGCTGCGAGAGTTGACGGGAAAGGAACCCGTCAAATGGAACATACCAGCAAAGTGGAGGAGCACTGCTAACGTGCTGAACGCTGTGCGTGGGTGATGATGCGGGCATGATAGCAATGAGGGATGATGTAGGTGTGACGGCGAGTGACGTCAAGCGACATCATGGAGCCGAGCTGGCACGGATGTCGGCGCTCGAGTACGACCGGTACATGCGGCAGCGAACGGCGTTCTGGGCACGACATGACATCGAACGGCGCTCTGGGCAAACCGACCGCACGGAGGGAGGCAAGCCTACGAGCAGTGGAAGTGCGAACAACGGCGCACAGAGGAGCGCAGAGGGAGTCGGTCGCTCGGCTGTGGCGGCTGGCACGCAAGCGATGCAGGCGTCGTTGAGCGTACTAGCGTGCGCACCGGGAATGTCGATGAGTGACATCCGAATTACCGACAAGCGCAGGCGCGAGCTCAATGAGAAGTTTGGTACGGCGGCATTGAGGGATGAGGCATTGATGGTCATACGACGTGGGCGTATTGCAGCGGCACATGCGGCACTCTCGCACTCGACATGGTCGCAGAACAAAACAATCATGAGGTGTTGGTTTGAGTTCTGCGAGGTGTCGGGACGAGACCCGACGGAGTTCGGTATCGTGCCGTACGATGAGGCGCCACGACCGTCGTTGCTGAAGGAGGAGGATGAGGCGCTGGCCGACTTCTCAGTGTATGTGACCGAAAATCCGCGTAAGGCAGGGAAGGTCTCGAATACGGGGCAGACGGCGGCGTCGTATGTGTCGCATGTGCGAACATATTACGAGTTTAGGCTCGATCCGCCGCGTCGCGTTGGGGGGTGTGGTGCGTCGGGTGTCAAGGACGGCCTCGGACACGCGCTCCGCCGGTGCCTCAAGGGGCTTCGGAAGAGGCACCCGAGCAATCCACAGGCGAACAAGAAGGCATCAGTGTTGAGGAAGCACATGATTGCGGTCCGCGGCATGCTTGATATGCGCGACTCGTTCTCGGCGATGGTTTGGGCCTTTATGTGCGTAGCATGGCAGGGCGGCCGTCGGTCGGGTGAGTTGGTCCGAGCGAAGGCACGGACCGGCGCATGGAACCCGAAGTTTGATATGCATCGTGGGCGCTTGAGTTGGGATTGGGATGCAGAGGCAGGGAAATGGCGGAGGGTACGGATTGAGCTCGGGCCGGACAAGACCGACCCGTCGGGCGAACAGGGGCACACGGTGTACCTCCCGTTCGACGACAGCGCAGAGATCAATGCAGCTGCGGCAGTTGCACATATGCTCAACATGGATCCGTCGCCTCCGGCCGAGAACGAGCGAACGGCGCTGTTTCGGGATACGAGGCCTGGCAAGGGAGGCAAGCCGATGACATATGGCGCGATGAGGGTTTTTGTCAAGGCGCTGCTGTCCCGCGCCGGAATGACGGAAGAAGAGGCAGGGTGCCACTCCTTCCGTCGTGGGACGGCGACGTCTCTGGCACACATCAACGCGCCGAGTTATGTTATCAAAGGCATTGGCATTTGGGGAAGTGACGCGTACTTAGGGTACATTGACGCCACTGAGGCAGGCGCAATGGAGCAGGCGATGCTCGCCATGGCGGAGGCGGATCCATCAAGCACGCTGGGAGCGCGCGGGATCCGCCGAGGCTAATATGGAACTCCACGACGGAGATCGTGAGGTCGGTGGCACCGACGTAAAATATTAACCATAAAAATCTGGGGGAGAATTCTCTTTTTCTCTCTTTTCTTTTACCAGAAAGCCAGGGCGTGGCCGCTATGGAGGAGTGAGGCTGGCCGTCTGGGGTCGAGAGTGAGGTGGTTTGGTAGGACACGCTGCGCGTGAAAGTGCAGTGAGGGCTACCGGAAGCCGGGCCGGGTGACGTCATGGGATATGACGTCACCAGGCCGGCTGGCGTCACGGTGACGTCAGCTTGGTGTCACGAGGTGTCATCTTCGATGACGCCGACTGACGCCACGGCTTACTACACACCACACACTCTACCCCCTCGATCCAGACTCCAATATAGTGGAGGGGAATCCTGAGGTCAGAAGGTTTCCTGAGGAAGCCACACGCAAGGTCTGCGTGTCGGCGTTTTTACAACAACCTGTGGTGTCCGAATGGACAAACCGGATATCAGGGAATTTCTAGTAGGCTTGGTTGGCTGGTACTAGTAATTCTTTGATATACGAGACCATGAGCACACGAAGCAAGTACGCAAGAGAGAAACGCATTTTCTGGTCAGAATGTGCCCTCTCTTATCCGCTTACTCGCTTCGCTCGACACCGAGTACGGTGACGACGTGTGCTCGACGGCTCCTGAGGAAGCCGTCAGCTTGACTGCTTTGCTTTTTTCCCACCCACCCATCCCTTTTTTTAGGGGGAGATAGGAGGGGTAGCTTCCGGTAGGAAGCGTGTAGAGTGTGATTTGAGGAGTGAGGGCTACCGGAAGCCGGGCCGGGTGACGTCATGGGATATGACGTCACCAGGCCGGCTGGCGTCACGGTGACGTCAGCTTGGTGTCACGAGGTGTCATCTTCGATGACGCCGACTGACGCCACGGCTTACTACACACCACACACTCTACCCCCTCGATCCAGACTCCAATATAGTGGAGGGGAATCCTGAGGTCAGAAGGTTTCCTGAGGAAGCCACACGCAAGGTCTGCGTGTCGGCGTTTTTACAACTCTCTTATCCGCTTACTCGCTTCGCTCGACACCGAGTACGGTGACGACGTGTGCTCGACGGCTCCTGAGGAAGCCGTCAGCTTGACTGCTTTTAAGACACATGGAGGGAGCGGGGAACGGCGGGCGGCTATGGGATCCGCGGCGCGACACGCGCGGGAACCGTGGGCAACCGCAGCAGCAGCAGCTGTATGATGGGGTGGCGATGGGTTTGCAGGATGGTTGGCATCCGGGTCAGCTGTATGGCGATCAGCGCGCGGGGTACGCGATGGGGATGCAGCCTGCGAGCGCGCCGGCACCGATGCCGGGCGGCGAAATGCAGATGCACAACCAGAGTGAGAGGGAGCGGATGATGGGGCAAGCGATGGGAATGGGGCAGATGGGGATGCGTATGCAAATGGGGGGGGCGGGGCAAGCACCGTACCAACAGCATGTCGATCCGGCGCTGGAATACGCGGCGAACATGCGTGCGCAAGCGGCGGGATGGGACATGCAAGGGATGCATCAACATCATCAATACCATGGGATGGGATATGGTGGTCATACGATGGGATACGAAGGGGTGCAGAGGCCGTACCAAGGGGTGGGGGGCATGATGCAGCAGGCGGGGATGGCGCGCGCGGGGGCGGGCGTGACCACGCCGTACGAGGGCGTCGCTCAACAGTTGGCTTTCACGCCGGCTGCGGGGGTGGCTGAGAACGTGGCAATGGGGATGGGGAGTGCAGAGGCACAGAGCGCGGGAGGTGGTGGGGAGGTGCCGGGCACGCCGCCTCGTGCGGGCGCCGACCGTACGCGGCCGCGCGTCGAGTCGCCGCAACGAGGCGAGACGAGCGTAACGCATCCGGTGTGGGACGACACGTGGCTGCGTGAGCTTACGATTGAGGAAGCGTTGGTTGAGGCACAGTTGGATGGAGCGGACGTGGGAGAGCTACTGGAGGTGCCGGATGGCATCACGTGGCCACCGGACGAGCTGCTGGCGAGCATGGAAGCGCACTCGCGTGGGACGTCTCAGTCGCGCAATGCTGCTGTCGTCAAGTGGCTCGGGTCAGCATTTGAGGGTATGGTGCTGACGAAGC
>JGI20159J14440_10003120_pt1 | contig 10847 bp, 2 predicted proteins | sample COG_09_FD_14440 | JGI IMG/M metagenome (IMG submission 14440) | reverse complement strand
TTCGCTCCGGACGTTTTGAGCACTTGCCTGGAAAGGTTGCTCCTTGCGGTCTCACCGCACGTCGCCATCATGGTACCAAGACGGGACCTACCAACGGACACACCATCGGTGCTGGTCCCGCTGCCTACGACGAATCCTGCCGCGGCATGTTCACGACCGTCGGCGGCGTCGATCACAAGTCTGCTTTTTGGCAGGCTCACGAACTGTTTCCTCAACGGCCTGAATTCTGTGACTTCAAACCTTCTACTGGTGCAAACAATGCACCCGAGGCATATACGGTTGCAGAATTGACTGAAATGGAAGCGGTTGGTGTCTATGCTGGCTTCGACCTCCCGTCCGACCGGACGTTCCGACACATTGCCCTTGTCATGGGTGATCATTTCCGAACCTTCTGTCGTACATCTCGGTTGTTCAAATCTCCTCTGAAGTGCATGGCGGAACTGGATGCAGTGAATCCACAGCTGTGTAGAAATTATTTTCGCACATTGGTAGGCATCTATACGAAGGCTTACAAGCAGGACAATTATGCCATTGTAGACAAGGTTTCAAAACAGTTTACTGAGCAAATCGTGATGTCTGTTGATCTCAGCTTCATCCTGTTCTGCGAGTCTCTCGTTGGCTGCCAAGTCGCGATTGACAAAATGACTCTCCGTCCAGATCTCCGCATCACAGATTCTGACGTGCTTCGCAAGTTCATTCGAGGTCTCACTGTCGTGGGGCACAAGTCGCCCACCGAGTGCGACTCGATGGATGCAGAGTACGTGAAACTCTACAGTCGGTACAACGCGTACATTGAGTGCGCTGATCCCGCAGTTCACGCTGATCACGATGTGTTTTCTTCTAAGGACCGACTGTTTGCTGAGATTCAGGCGATTCACTCTCGTTGGAGCCTCTCGTGCCCACGAAACAAAACTCCGCCTGCTGGTTGGGTTGCCATGACACCAGATCTCATGGCACCGCCGGACCATGTCATGCATCTCTCCGACGACGACATGATGTTCTCACTCGCTACCATGGATGATTCGAAATTTTGACCATATTCTTTCCGTCTGTGACAATGCTTCGAACGGGTATGATCCTCCGGACAACGCTCGAGCGCACTGCGATGCTCTCCTTGCTCTCGCTCCCGACGACTTTGACTCTCTGCTCATGGCTCGTGACTTCAAGATGGCCGGTACGACTGCTGCTTCTCAACAGAACCATTCCAACCAGCTCGCTATCAACAACGGCACATTTGCTCGTGGTCCGTCANCTTCTGGTTTCGGCCGAGGCATGCCTGGTCGTGGCCGTGGTCGTGGTGNTCCACGTGGTGGTGCTTTCGGACGTGGACCGGGTCCCCCGCCCAAAGGTCGCAATGCTCCGATGGGTTCGTACCTCACGACCTACCGACCGTCACAGGATCATCGCAACGATGCGTACAACAACTCTGCCAACACTGCCGATCGTCGTCAAGCGACGGTTGACAAAGTCTACAACGACATGCGGCAGAATCGCGAACGCATGCGTACCGACCAAGTGCGTGACCGCAATGCACAGCGTCCGACGCCTTTCGGCAAGACTACAATGCTCGCTCCCACTGCGCGCAAAGCTGGACAACAGATCTATTCAAATGTTCGCTTATGTAGCAATCTTGCTAAACGTGGCTCTGCTGACCCGACGCAAGCGTCAATGCTGTGCGGTCGCATCGTCAAGGTACTCGACGAGCTTTACGTATCGGTTGATGACATGGGTGCATCAGAAATTGTTCCTGACGCCGTTCTCTCCGTTGACGACGACGAGCCTGCTGAGGTCACCACCGACTTTCTCCACACTGTCATGGACAAGCTCGATACCTCGCTCACCGACGAACAGAAGCTTTCCGTTCTCCAAATTGCNGGTGGCATCAAGTCTGGCTCCATTCACATGCTCGCCGACCACGGTTCCATCGACATTGAATATTCTCAGCTCGAGAATGAGTTCGGTACTGAAAAGTTCTCTGATGAACAACATGACGCCATTCTCGTCGCTGGTCAACAGGTTCACAACTCTCAGTGCAAAATCTTTGACTCTGGTGCTTCACAGAATGTTGAACAAGATCGTTCCATGTTTATCGTGTATTTTCCTCTCAAAATTCCGATTCCCATGAAACAAGGCGAAGGTGTTCTCTATGCCACAGGTGTCGGCATTGTCATGTACAATTTCAAACGAGATGACTCTTCTGTGTACAGCGAGCCAGGCTTCGCTTTGCACACACCTGCCGGTAACAAAGGCATGTCAATCATCAGCAAGTCCTCTTTCCAAGACCTTGGCTTTGGGTACTTGGCGCCTCCATTCGTTGGCGCAGTCGATTTTTGGTTTCCCTATTCTTGGTCTCCAAATCCGGTTCCGATGGTTCTCTCTAACGCGCCTGAAAATTTTCGCTCTATTCCAATGTTCTCCCACCCGGGTTCGAACTTGTCTCTCGTCCCTGTGCACAGTGAAGCTTCAGTCATCGCCAACAATCTTGAGCGATGGAGCTTTACTACTGGCAAGCGGTACGACGAGCGTTCCGCAGTCAAGGATCTGCTCCAAAAGCTCGTTGATGGTGGTCGCTACGCCAAGTACCATCCGAACATGATGCTCTCTATGTTCGACAGCATGTCAAGTGCGCACCCTCACGGTGCTGCCCCAAGTGCTGGTGTCCAGGAGAGCAAGTTTGACGACGCCGACGAACCGAGCGCACAAGAGCTTCTTGATTACCGTCTTCGGTTTCCCAACCGACAGCCGTTTTTGGCCGATGCGCCCAAAATCAATTCGTCTCACCGTCACGCTTTGCACGACGCCGCGCTTAACGAAGCGCTCGATTCGTCTCGTATTGACTCTTCGTTGTCTCTGCTTGATGCCGAACGTGAGCGTACGCTCATCTATCGTTCGCAGCTCGCCGAAGCCACGGATCGCAGTCTTCGTGACGATGCCGTCAACGTCAAACAAGTTCTCGAACAAGGTTCGTACGAGGATCTCGCCCAAGTCGATGACGGCGAGAACAATATTCCGACGTCGGCACCACTCACCCCGAAGAACGTCTCTTCGAGTGATGTGGCAGCGGTACCAGGTGCTGGCTGGACTCGTCAAGTACCAGGTCACTTTCGGTTCTGCCGTCAAGAATGTGGCCGCCTTGCAGCTCCGGCGACTTTTTGGTGCTGCTACGGCTGCAGATGCTACGGAGTACACGACCACACGTGCCGTGGCTCGGATACGGTCGTCACTCCGCCTCCTGCACCGACTCCTGCACCTGTACCGCCTTCCGACGACGATACCTTCATCGACGACGGCGACGACGAGGACGATGAGACGGACGCTACTACGGCGCCTGTCGTCATCCCTCCGGAAGACGTCCTCCACGTTGCTGCCACGCCTTCGACCATCGGCTGCCACACATCTTCTTCGGCGACCGTTCATCGCCTTTGCCGTATTCACGGTTGCACTCGCCGTGCGACCGACACCGAACACGGTAACCACAGTGTGTGTTGCGACCGATGCTCACAGACTGACGGACGGTTCCATACTGATCTCTGCGATGGTGCCGACTACGCCCTGAATGGTCCTTCTTCGTCGACTGCGTCTGCTCCAGTCGAGTCGGCCATACCGAACGACTTCATTCCTGGCTGGCACAACTACAACTCCAATGGCAAAAAGCTTGACCCGATTTCCGAGTCTCCTTCGTCGACTGATTCTGCCCTTCTTCAAGAGGAACAGCAGCAAGGATTGGTTGACACGTCTACAGAGGAAAGCGTAACTGGGCTTAAACTGGTGCAACATGATTTCTCACCAATGACTGTTCCGTCCGTTGTTGCGAATCATGTCATTCGTTGGGGCCTCCAAGTTGCACTCACGGTGTTCGTTGCCTGTTATGGGCTTTTCTCGGCAAGCGACTTTGAAAACCCGTCTTCAAAGTACGGTCTTCCCGTCAAAATCATCGGTGGTGTCGAATCCAATCCTTTCCACGCTGCTCGGTTTGAGGCGCACTTCGGCTGCCCCGACAGTGACGTGAAAAGTTTTCGTGACCTTCGTGCCCTTGTCGTTGGTCTTGAATCTGGTTTGATCCCAAGTTTCAATGTGACATTCTCGAGCTGACTGCCACTTGTTTCGGTCGTTGCCCGTTGCGTAAAATACACACCGGCGTCAATAACCTCGACGTTGCTCGTCTCGCTGATGACGATCTCTTCGACGACTGGGGTCTTCGTCTCGTTGCTGCCCTGCGGCCTGGCTACGTTCTTTACGAAATGACGCCGCCGCACTCCGCCTCGTACAAGTCGCATTCCTACGTCACGCAAGAGCTCGTGAAGATGGACTACCTCGTCTCGGCGTATGACCGTTTTCCATGTGATCTGACCGGTGCTCGTACCTCTCGTTTCCGTTGGATCAACGTCGGTGTTCGCCAATCTGATGGCGACGCGGTCTTGCCTCCGGTTGACTGCACTGCTGGGCTACTCGACGTTCCGATCCCGTTCGACGATTGTCTCCTTCCTCCGGAGCAATGCACTCGCTGGTCCTCAGGAACTTGGCGTCCCACCGAAGCTATTGCTGCTACGGTTGGTGATGAGTTCTACACTCGAGCTGTGCTCGCAGGTGTCTTCGTTGGTGACGACGGTGAGCCCGACCGTTCTCTTGACAAAGGGCGCAAGATCTACAGTCTCGGTGGTCCAACTCCCACTTTGACATCGTCGAACAATTTCCATTTCATTGACAATCGCAGCGCTGACCCCGACCTTGTCGGTGTTCGTCAGCTTGAATTCGTCGAGATTCTTAACATCTCGGGCTTCGCTCCCGACATGAATGCGACGGCTTTCCTGCATTCCCGCACTGAGGATGACGCGCTACGTGATGTTGCTGCGGCTGTTCCGCCGCCAACTCTATTTCATCTCTACCGTGCGATTGTTCATCACGCGAGCGCTGCGTTCCTCTCGCTCCGCGTGTGCTCCGGCCTTGAGGACGTCTACATCATCGACATGCTCCCCGAACATGATCTGCCTTGTGTCGACGACGACGACTTTGCTTTGCTCGCTGCCGATGTCGTCACTCAAGCCGTACACTGTCCCGCCAGTTCAAGCGAAGAAGCGTTGCCTAGTATGCTTCGGCTAGGCACCACCCTAACCGGGGGTCTCCATGTGAGCACCTCAGGTTCTGCTTCTTCCCTTTATCTGTCGAGCATTGATGCTGTGCGTGCAACAGGCGATGATGAAGGCGGCGACTCGTCATTCGACGATGCAGTCGACACTGCCGTCTCTTCCGGCTCAGCGACTCGACAAGCCGATGTTCGTGTGCGACCGCAGCCCCGGGACGTTTCCACTGGTTCGTGGAAACCGCTACACGCTCACGGTTCTCGCGCCTGGCGTCGTAAGGTTGCTCTCGTTTGGCGATATCATAGCATTTGGCACCACTCGAAAGAACACATGGAGCAACATCTAGCTGCAACTGGCGCCGACACGTACGGTTTAGAGCAAGGCGACTCGCGCTACTTTGTTTGGCGTTGCAACTGGTGTGCTCTCGGTGGTATGGATCGTTTCGTGCGCGATCACAAGACCAAGTCTTTGCTTGATTACGCGCAAAACAAGTCTCCTGGTGAAATGTTGTCTCTCGACACTGGCGACTCAAACGTTTACTCGGTGTTTCGAAACTCGCGGTACACGGTTAACTTTGTCTGCGTCGTCAGCTTCTATCGTGTCACGGTTCCCCTTCAGGACAACTCGGCGCCGCTTTTTCTCAAAGCACTCGAATACGCTGTGCGCGTCTTCCAGTACCTTAGCGGCAACGCCGTGCGAGAAATTGTGTCTGACATGTTTTCAACTTACATGGACACGAGGCTGATTGCAAACTTTCGTGACACCAAGGGCATCATTCTCAGTGTCATGCCTCCTTACATGCACTGGATGAACCACATTGCCGAAGACATGATTCATCGGAATACGATATCGACTCGTGTTCGCCTGCCCGGGCTGCGTGGCAAGATCGTTAAAGGGCGGCCAATCGACGATCCTTCCGTCTACCACCCTTTTGCCACTGAGCATTCGAACCAATGTCACAACCATTCGCCGTATTTTCCGCTGCAGAAACGGTTCGGCTTTCCGCAAACGCCGTTTCAGTGCATTAACCGCGACCGTGTCACTCCACCAGTTGAGATGCATCCGTTTGGCACTGTCGCGTACATGTTCATCGAACCACGGTACCGTATTCACCGTCACTCCGACGTGGCTGAACGCTGCTACCATCTTTGCAACGGCGCGTTTAACTATTTTGTTCATCCCGGTGTTGATGTGCCTCGCGCAAACGTGCTTCTGCGAACAAACGGTCAAGTCGTGCTTTCCGGTAAAACGGTTTATCCTTATTTGAGGCTCTCCGACGATCTTGCTGTGAACGATGCAATGCTGAACGAAGGTGGCGTCTCCGCGTACAACCCAGTGTCGCTCGACGACAACATGTTCCCATCATTGCCTCCACAGGATCCTTCCAGAGAGCATGTCATCACCGACTCCGTTCCTGTGACGCTGACTCCCGCCGACGCGTCGAATACCCTTCGGCATCCTGTCTCCGCGCCGCGTCCCGACGCTCTCGCCGACGTTCCCGCTGCTCCGGCACCGTCCGACGCCGACGACGCGCCTGCCCCTCCGGCTCCGCCTACGCCATCTCCAGACGGCCGCTCGGTTGGTGTCGGCACGCCCAACTTTGGTGGTAGAAACGCGCTTGGTGGTCGCACACCCGACACGACCGGTCCGACTGGTGGTGCTTCGGCTATGCCTGCGTCCTTTCCGCCGAACGCGACTCCTCTCCCGTCGCGCATTGCGGACCTCGCCCAGGACTACGTCCCGGCTCCACATGTGCTTCGTGATCGTGATCATGGTATCAAGTTCTTAAAGCCATCCAAGAAAGGCAAGAACAAGGACAAGTTTCATCGATACAGTACGGCAACGACGACTCGCCAGTACTTCGATCTCGGCGGTTCCGCTGCCGACTGGCGATACGATCTCAAGCACAAGTACGTGACGTTCACCGACCCGGACCTACATCGGCGTGCCGGCGAACTTCTCTCTCTACGCGTTTTATCCGAAGACGCGCTTCTCTCGGTGTTCTCCGCTGGAGCTTCTTCGGCTTCGGTGACGCCGGACTCCGGGGGAGAGGGGGAGCCATCACTTTCCGACCGTGCCGCTCAGGCTTTGAACTACATCTACTACTTCCAGCCTGATCACGTACTGTCGAAACTGAACAAGTGGCTCGTGGATCCCGGCGTGCACGATGCCTTAGCAGCCAATCGCATCAAGCAATTCGAGTCGTTATTTCACATGTCGCCAGAGGAAATGGACGAACACGCAGCACACGAACAAGCGTCGAAGAACCTGTTTGGTAACACTATGGATTTCGATGACGAGATAGAGGAACTACTCATGTTCAACTGTCTGCACGACGATGACTGCGACGACATCGATCTCCATTTGTATGAAATGCATGTTAATGATGATGACGGTGTGCCCCTTGCAACGCCCAAGATGCTTCGAGTCGATGCACAGCAGTTAATATGTCTCCGTGGCATCGAACCCAAACACCGAGCTGAATACATCAAAGCTGTATCAAAGGAGCTCTCCGGGCTTCTACAACTAGGCACATTCGCTATCTGCCGCGAAGGTGAGTGCGAAGATCTAAAGCCGCTCGGTAGTAAGTTCGTCCTCAAAATCAAGTACCTCGCTGACGGTTCGCTCGACAAGTACAAGGCAAGGATTGTCGCCTTAGGGTACATGGCTCGTGCTGGGATCGATTTCTACTCGACATGGTCACCGATGGCCTCGTTGACATCCATTCGTCTCATCTTCTCAATTGCAGTTCACTACAACACGGTTATACTGCATGCCGACGTCCCATCAGCGTTTTGCCAATCTAAGATCGACACTCGAACTCTGTTACAACTGCCAAAAGGCGTTTCTCTTGTCGACGACGATGGTAACACCAGTGTCATTGTCATGTTGCGTAAAGCTTTGTATGGACTTCGTCAAAGCCCTCAGCTGTTCAACAAGCTGCTCGATGAACTATTAAATAGCTGCGGAATGCGCCGTTGTGTTCATGAGGCTTGCATTTACAAATACTACGACGCTGACGGTTGGGTCTTAATTGGCGCTGAAGTCGATGATCTAATTGTCACCGGCACAAACACTAAGAAGATGGCTGAGCTGCAACAAATATTTCAGGACAAGTGGGGAGTAGAGAAGTGGGGTGATATCCACACATTCCTCGGCATGCGATGCAAGTACGACCGTTCTGCAGGCGAACTAACTCTCGACGTTGAGCAAAAGATCAAGGACATGTTAAAACGGTTTCCTGAGCTTGCAAAGCTGCCGTACAAGACGGTTCCTTTACAACCGGCACATGTTAACAAAGAATTGAAAGTGGGTGACATTAAACCACTCACTCCCATCGACGAGTACATCATCAAGGAGTACCCGAAGATTGTCGGAACTATGATTTACATTGCCATCACTGCTCGACCCGACGTTGCGTTTGCTGTCGGAAAACTGTCTCGTGGTATGCACTGCCCCAACAAACTCCATTGTGACATGTTGAAGGACGTCGTGGGTTATCTTCGCAACACGATTGCTTTGCCTTTGCGGTACACTCGCAAGCCTTCAAGAGTTTCGATGCTATTCGCCGAATTAGCTTCTGGAGATGCAGCTCTGGCTGAATTTCATAGCCACAATTTTGTCGAAGGAACTCCGAAGAATGTTCGGTTGTGCAATATGCACCCTGACCCTCTCGTGAACTTGTCAGACAGCAGCTACGCACCACCGAACGAAAAGAATCGTCGTTCGGTTTCAGGTCGCTGCCATTATCATCTCGGTAACTTGATTGCATGGCGATCCAAATTGCAGCCACTCACGGCAGCAAGTACTCACGAAGCCGAATTGATTGCAATGTCTTCTGCCGCTGACGAAAGTGTTTGGTTGCGTTCGTTGCTGCTCGAATGTGGCTTCGTCATCCCTTCTATTAGCGGTTTCTACGAAATGCCGTCTAGTAAGGAAGCCGCAACTGATTTCCGTTCGTATGCTGCACTCATCCCGCCATCACCATTGTACGGTGACAATTTGGGATCGATCTTCACTTCGAACAATCCTCAGACGTCCGGCAAAGATAAACACATGCAGGTGCGGTTCTTCAAGCACCGTGACAACGTCAAGAGCGGACAACTGAGAATCAAGTTCATCGGAACGAAAGAGAACGTCTCGGACTTCTTTACGAAGGCTCTGCTTCGCGCCGAGTTTTACAAGTTTCGTGCTTTGTGCATGAACGAGGTAGAAATGGCCGAAGTCGAGGTTTAACTCGCTCTGTGCTCCAACGCGCTTATGATGCGCATATACGATTATATAAAATGATACGATACCCACATTATGCAATAATCACTCAATCACTAACTCTCATATGAGCCAAGCAACATAAGATGCTAGACTCATGGGGGAGTGCGAGAGTTTATCTGTGGTGTGTTTTAGTCGTCAGACACGACGCAAAACAACCCCGCCGATGAGTGATCATATTGCACACGAATAGTGGAAGAGAATGCGATGCACCGCCACAAAAGACGACAGGCCCCGTGGGACTTAGCCCAGTAGGCACCCGGTGGCCGTAGGTTGTTGTTGTTGGCGTGAAACGCAGCGAAGCAGAACGAAGGGCCGGTATCGAGAGATGACCGGGGTTTTGTTCTGGTTTGTGTGTTTCTTGGTTTTCTGCGCCCGGCAAGCCGGTGGCTTGCCCAGCGCCAAGCATGAAGTAAAAACAGCATCGACATTAGTCTGCTTCCGCCAGCTTCCTCGCCAGGGGCCGGTGTCAAACAACAACAACACAAGGCCCAGCGCACTCGCCGAAACCAGGGGGTGTTACCAACTCGCAGGTTGGGCTGTGGTGGTGGAATTGCTGTTCCTCTTCACGTTAAAGAATTTTAAGGCAAATCTTTCCTGATCTTGCTGTGAGGAGGCTCCCAACTAACTGCTTGGCTTCCCGTGCTCTTCGCCCTCAGAACACGTAAAACAATCGATCGACCTCGTCGATCTTCAACATGGCTTTCAATGGCGACTATCAACAGTTAGCAGCCGCGTTGCTNACAAACTTAGGCGCTGGTGCTGGTGCTGCTGCTGCTNGACCTCCNGCTNCCGAAACTGTCGCTAAATATGGCGGCGATCGCATGGATGTGGAGCGCATGGAAAGCCACGTCGCAAAATGGCTGTCCGACAACTGTGTCGACACGAACGCGACTGTTCTACAGAACGTCCGACAGTTCATGGATCATGTTTCAAACGTTTACAAAGACAAGGTCGCTCTGTATGAAACACGATGCGATATGGAGCGTCTTCCTCCCGACGCTGCTAATCCGAACGCGTTTTCGGAAACAGTCTCTCGTCTATGCAAGGAGTACAATGATGCTCATCCGAACTGGCAAGCTGCTGGCGGTGATATTCGCTCCGGACGTTTTGAGCACTTGCCCGGAAAGGTTGCTCCTTGCGGTCTCACCGCACGTCGCCATCATGGTACCAAGACGGGGCCTACCAACGGACACACCATCGGTGCTGGTGCCGCTGCCTACGACGAATCCTGCCGCGGCATGTTCACGACCGTCGGTGGCGTCGATCACAAGTCTGCTTTTTGGCAGGCTCATGAACTGTTTCCTCAACGGCCTGAATTCTGTGACTTCAAACCTTCTACCGGTGCGAACAATGCACCCGATCCGTATACGGTTGCAGAATTGACTGAAATGGAAGCAGTTGGTGTCTATGCTGGCTTCGACCTCCCGTCCGACCGGACGTTCCGACACATTGCCCTTGTCATGGGTGATCATTTCCGAACCTTCTGTCGTACAT
>JGI20159J14440_10003114_pt1 | contig 10862 bp, 6 predicted proteins | sample COG_09_FD_14440 | JGI IMG/M metagenome (IMG submission 14440) | reverse complement strand
TTATAAAAGAAAAAGGGGCGTGAACCCCTTCTTCAAAGCCAAACTTTTAACAACCGCATTAAAAGTTGACCAGTTAACAATCTAACAATGTAAAAACTATATGAAAAGAGAAGTTTCTATTTTTATATAAAGTTAAAACTCTCCAAGTAGATAAACCTACATGGGATGTATAGTTGTTAACTTATGGACTAACTTACTTGTTCCCACAGAAGAGGTAGGTTGATAGATAGGGAGCTTATGCTCCCTTTTCTATAAGGGTCTAGTAACTTTATTTAAACTTTTGACACAACAAAAGTGTTCTAAATCATTTAATTAGTAGAATTCTTTTTATGAGTGATGTTTTAAAGCAATCAAAAAATTTAATTTATTTTACTATTTTATATAACCTTGTTGAAGGCATCATTGCTCTTACTGTTGGTATAGGTGAAAACTCCACCGCACTTCTTAGCTTTGGTCTTGATAGTTTTATAGAGATCTTTGCCTCCAGCGTAGCTTTGTTGGGAATCTCAAATACTAAAAAATTAAACGCAGAAACAGCCGAAAAATACATCGCATACTCTTTTCTTTTTCTAATATTTTTTATTCTTGCTAAATCCTCTTATGACTTACTCAATAGTAAATTAAATGAAATTACCTACATTGGAGTAATCATTGGAGTTGTTTCAATATTTGTTGAAGGACCCTTAGCTTATAAAAAGTTTAAATTGGGGCGAAAACTTAATAATGACCTCATTATTGCTGAAGCCAAAGAAACATTATTTTGTCTAAACTTATCTGTTCTCGTAATTATTGGTGTAGGTGTAAATTATCTATTTGATATCTGGTATTTTGACCCAGTTGCTGCTTTATTTATGATTCCATGGCTTTATAAAGAGTTTAAAGAACATAAGTAAAGAGCTAAATAAAGAATATAAAAAAATAGAACCAGCTCCGAAAATCCCTTTTTTCATATTTGGTCTTTGCTGGATTTTGGGCTGGTTCTATGACATACTTTTTACCGTGCTATTTCTTTTCAATAGCACTCTTCCTTGTAATCCATTGACCCCCTCTATTGCTACTCTCAAGCTATCAATATTTCAGACAGATTTCTTAGAAAGACTTAGATTTGCACAAGGCTAAGTTGATTGTGAAACTAAAATCTATTAAAATGGTATCTTGTGTGACTAAATATTTTTAAAGATATATTTGTTAAACACATTCATTTTCTCAACCCAGGTATCTTCATAAAAATAATTTACAGACGCTGCAACTGAAGATAATAATGCATTTCCATCCTGTGGAGTAAAGCAATACCCCGTCAGTTGGTTACCTTTTACATGCAGGGAGTCAGCAGCTACGATTCCATGAGAGAGAAGCCTGCCATGATATCCATGATCACGACCAAAGGAGAATACCTTATTTGATGAGAGTTTCTCTGTAGACATTAAAAATTCACTATCTTCAAGCTCTTTCTTGACAGCATCTAGCTCTAAGTTATCTTCAAAAGCTAGATTAAACCATAAGGTATGCATGTACTGAGTAGGAAGTTTTATTGCAGAGGAAAATAAATCTAATTTAATACCCTCTTGATCGAAGAGCTCATAGACATCTCTTGCATGATGAGTCCCAAATTCCTGGTTGTCATGTTTTGTTATTGTTGGAGATGGAGTAAATGAATCATTTTGTGAAACATCGTTCGCTCTTCGAAGACAGACAAACTTACCCTGATCAAGGGTTCTTTCCACATCAAGTGCGAATGTTTTTACAATAGATGCAATATTGTGTGTATTACATGAAGCAATAAGATATTTATTAACTTGTCTTGTTAGTACATCATTATTTATTCCCCATGCAAAAAATGGTCCAAAACCATGCTCTGATCCTTGTGCCATATATCTTTTTTCAGGATCTAAGTCGGAGTAGATTTCATCCCAGTTTTTATTTCCACTTGGTGTACAGTCAATGATTACCTGGGCATCCTCGTAAGCATTCTCGACATCACCAGCATCAAACCCAATATCTTTAAATGCAGGAATAGTTTCTTTTTTTGTAACTATTTGAGCACCCTTACGTTGCAAAGCCTCGACTTTACCTTTTTCTTCAGTGAGAGGAGTTCTTTTATAGAAGTAGACATTATCAATGCCAAGTGCAGGTTTGTGTTCGGCGAGGAGACCAATCAATGGTTCTCCAATTGTTCCAGTTCCGACGACTAAAATGTTTTTACTCAATATAATATAAGAATATCAAAAAATATGAATAACAACCCCATTTTTGAATTTTCCAAAATCCACACAGATGGAGACTCTTCTTTGACTGATTTGCTTGGTGGAAAAGGAGCAAACTTAGCTGAGATGAGCAGGATGGGAATACAAGTTCCACCAGGATTCACAATAACAACCGAGGTATGTAACTACTTTATGGAACATGCCGAGCTTCCAGATTCTTTGGAAAAAGATATCAAAAGATCTGTTCAGAAATTAGAGGAATACTCTGGTAAACAATTCGGTGGAGACGGTACCCCTTTACTTCTATCAGTCCGTTCCGGTGGTAAAATCTCCATGCCCGGAATGATGGATTCAATTTTAAATATTGGCCTCAACGATGATAATGTTGGTAAATTAGCAGATACATTTGATGATGATGAGAGATTCGCCCTTGATTCCTACAGGAGACTGATCCAGATGTACTCCAATGTTGTTCTTGGATTAGAGCATGATCGATTTGAAGCGGTGATAGCAAATAAAAAAAGAATGGACAATGTTGTCTCAGATGCGGACTTTAATGTTGATCAATTAAATTGGATAATTGATGCATTTAAAAATACTGTAGAGAGATTTTCCAAGGCACCATTTCCACAAGATCCTCAAGAGCAGTTACTTGGCGCAGTAGAGGCAGTATTTGCTAGTTGGCTAAACGATCGAGCTGTAACGTATAGAAAAATTAACAATATTCCAGACGCTTGGGGAACAGGGGCAACTGTACAAACTATGGTATTTGGGAATCTAAATGAAAAGTCAGGAACGGGGGTAGCTTTTTCAAGAAATCCATCTAATGGTGAAAAGGAACTTTACGGTGAGTATTTAATGAATGCGCAAGGAGAAGATGTTGTTGCAGGAATCAGAACACCGCTACCTTTGAATAAAAAAGTAGCAACTGATGGCAACTCCTTAGAAGCCAACCATCCTGATGCATTTAAAGAGATTAGAGATATTTCAGATAAACTTGAAACACATTTTAAGGATGTTCAAGATATTGAATTCACGATAGAAAATGAAAAAATCTTCTTACTTCAGACTAGGAAAGCTAAAAGAACTGCCCAAGCAAGTGTAAAAATTGCAATAGATATGGTGAATGAAGGAGTTATTTCTAAAGAGGAAGGGCTCCTTATGGTTGATGCTAATAATATAACTAATCTTTTACATCCACAGTTTGTGGAATCTCAAGAAAAAAAATTCTTTAACAAAGCCCTTAATGCATCTCCTGGTGCAGCAGTAGGAGAAATTGTTTTTGATGCAGATAAAGCTGAAGAGGAGGCAGTAAAAGGTAGAGAGGTGATATTAGTTAGAGATGAAACAAGTCCAGAAGACATTCATGGTATGCATTCCTCTGTAGGAATACTTACAACCAAAGGCGGTATGACAAGTCACGCTGCCGTTGTTGCACGAGGAATGGGTAAACCCTGCATAGTAGGTGCAGAAAATCTTATCATCGATTTAGAAGAAAAGACAATTTCAAACGGAACAATCGTGCTTGAAGAAGGAGACATCATCTCTCTTGATGGAACACTAGGAGAGGTTTATATAGGGGAGTTAAAATCTGAACCACCTAAGCCATCTCAAGAATTTAATACACTGATGGAGTGGAGTGATGAATTTAGAAGGATGAAAGTCAGAGCTAATGCAGAAACAACGACAGATACTTTGAAAGCATTAGAGTTTGGTGCAGAGGGTATTGGTCTCTGTAGAACAGAACATATGTTTTTTGAAGGTGAGAGAATTATTCCTATGCGTGAGATGATTATGTCTGACAGCGTTCAAGGTAGAAAACGAGCATTAAAAAAATTAATCAAGTATCAGATTGCAGATTTTGAATCTATCTTCACCTTACTAAAAGATAAACCCATTACTGTAAGGCTACTAGATCCACCAATGCATGAGTTTTTGCCTAAAAGCGATATTGAAATGACAGATTTAGCAAATGTGATAGGTGTTACTCCAACCTATGTCCGGGAAATGCTTTTAAGACTTTCAGAAAGCAATCCTATGCTCGGTCATCGTGGGGTAAGGCTTGGATTAAGCTACCCAGAGATTTACGAAATGCAAGTTGAGGCAATTTTGAGAGCAGCACATAAGCTATATAAAGATGATGGTATAACGATAACTCCTGAAATCATGATTCCGCTAGTGATGAATGCTTCAGAGTTACAGCAGATGAAAGAAATCCTCATTAACAAAATTGAGANAATTGAAAAAAAATTAGATTATAAATTTTCCTACACCATTGGAACNATGATNGAACTGCCAAGTGCAGCATTAAACTCTGCATCNATCTCAGAACATGCAGATTTCTTCTCATTTGGAACTAATGATTTAACACAGACTACTCTCGGACTTTCAAGAGATGATGCATCTAAGTTCTTAAATGAATATGTTGATAGAGATATATTTAGTATTGATCCATTCGTATCAATTGATGTTGATACTGTTGGAAAGCTTGTAGAGATTTCAGTGCGTGATGGGAAGGCGAAGAATAAAGAAATAAAAATAGGAGTTTGCGGTGAACATGCTGGAGAGTCAGACTCAATCCATTTTCTTAACACATTAGGTATTGATTACATTTCCTGCTCTCCATTTAGAATTCCAACGGCTCGTTTAGCAGCAGCACAAGCTGAAATTTCTAAATAATTAAATTTCTTTGATACATTGTCTCTACTTTTTGAGTCTTAGTTAGTAGGATAAAAATATGATCTTAAAAGATAAAAAAATATTAATTACTGGAATACTAACCGATAAAAGTATTGCTTATGCATCTGCTCAAGTGGCATTAGAAAATGGAGCCCAAGTTGTTGCTACAGGATTTGGTAAAGGTCTTAGAATCACAGAAAGAGCAGTTAAAAGATTATCCGAGGACATTCAGGTTTACGAAATGGATATTCAAAATCCTGAGCAGATTGAAAAAACAGTTAATAATGTCCAAGAAAATATAGGAAATCTTGATGGAATCCTTCATGCTATTGCATTTTCTCCAACTGAAGCAATGGGAGGTAATTTCATGAATACAAAAGTAGAGGATGCGCTAACTTCCTTTGAAGTATCGGCATTTTCCTTGAAAACTCTAGCTCAGGGTTTCTCACCAATTTTAAATAACCCTGGATCAATTGTTGCTTTAGATTTTGATAACTCACAAGCTTGGCCAGGATATGATTGGCAGGGAGTGGCAAAATCAAGTCTTCAATCGATTGTCCGCTATTTAGCTTTTTATATGGGTAAAGAAGGAGTCCGAGTAAATGCAGTTGCTTCTGGTCCTCTAGCTACAACAGCAGCAAAAAATATCCCTGGATTTGGAGAAATGAATGATGAATGGGATGAGAGAGCACCTCTTGGATGGGACTCCAAAGATGCATTACCGGTTGCAAAAGTGGTTAACTTTCTACTTTCTGAATTTTCTGAGGCTGTATCAGGGGAGATAATCCATGCTGATGGGGGAGCACACTCCGTTGGTGGAACGATGTTACCTTAATAGCCTGAAGACCCTGCCACTGTAGGATCTCCTACGTCTCCATCTTGAAAAATATCTCTTATTGTACTTAAATCTGGTTTGCTGATTACTGGTGCTATATATGTGTTAAACAACTCATAGCCCAATGGATTATTTGCAAGAATACCTGATGGTGTCCGTACACTGTCGCTCCATTCGGGAGAAAGTGATCCATTTTCCCATAAACTTGTGTATTCAAACATACTGAAATTAAGCAAGTACAAATATTCTTTCTGAGCAACTTCAAACATGAATGGATCAGACTTCCAAGCATCNCCACCATATCCTTCTGAATCCCAAAGNCCTCCATCATAAGCTTCCTGCATTGCGGCATATGTCGGTCCACTTGCCCAATCTGATGAAAATTCAGAATACTGNTTTAAAGCTAGAGCGTCTAAACCGCTCATATGAATTGTATGAAATACGTGTTCAATAACTTCTGCTGCATCAGTATCACCATTTCCGAAACCTTCACCAGATGAATTTAGATACCAGACCATGTCGTTGTCATAGTGTGAATCAAATAAATAATCTAAATCATAACTCTCAGCAGACATTAGAAAGTTTGGACTGTAATCATCTCCACCACCACGCGCTACTTTTTGAAGAGTCGGCATTCCAGCATGATAGGTACCACTATCACCTCTCAATGTTTTGATAAAGGTCTTTTGTTTATCTGCATCTATGTTTTCACCAGTTGGATCTGTAAATAGTTCAACCATTCGTGCAACTTTTTCTATAAAAGCATCTGGGACGGCAACTTGTCCTCCAACATTTCCTGCTGCCATAATTCTTACACCATTAATAGTTACTTCACGTTTGAAAAATTCACTAGGTATTTCAACAATACGGTCTTTGTCATATGCTTGGATAGTAAGAACATCAATGATTTCACCTTTTTGATATACAGGAATTGTAGTAGTTGTGGTAGTAGTTGAAGATGTAGTGGTTGTCTCTTCCTCAACAACTGAAGTCTCTTCCTCAACAACTGAAGTCTCTTCCTCAACAACTGAAGTCTCTTCCTCAACAACTGAAGTCTCTTCCTCAACAACTGAAATCTCTTCCTCAACCCTACTAGAAATTGCATCATCTGAATTTCCACAACAGATAACCAATAAAGATAAAAGAAGTAACGATATTTTATTAGAAATTTTATTATTCATGGGTGAATCCTAACATCGAGGGATACTAAACAGTTACAGGAAGGATTATTCATTTAATATTTATACCATTCCCAAGTATGAAAGTTGAAATCATATTCTCCGTTCAAATAACTTTCACTTTCTACTGGTAAATATGTATTAGGCCTTCCACAATAATAATCTGCTACATAAAATCTTCCATCAGCACCTCCAACCGTTCCGCCGGAAAGAAAAGTACCTTTAAATCTCTCACAACTTACATCGAAAACATCTTTTTCTTTTATGAAGTAATACTGACGCAAAGCCTCTGCTATTGCTCTTTCCCCTTCATCCAAAGCTGGATGATTATTAAGGTTTTCATAAATACGCATAATTGATTGATATGTAAACCTACTCCAAATCTCTGTGGGGTCATAACTGACTGCGGTTCTCAATATTTCTAAAGATTTAAAGAAGTAAAATAAAGATTCTTGTTCCTTCCCCTCCTGTAGGTAGGCTATAGCAATATCTGCATAATTGTTTGCAAGTCCAGTATGGGTACCAATAAATAATTCAAAGTTACTATCCCACCAAAATGGATTATTTCCATCTACTGCGGTTGATAATTTAACTGGATCTTGTCTTATGTTTTCTACATCACAATCTTTTAGTTCTACACTTAGCTGTTCCTTATTTGCAAAACATACTGTGGTTGTTAGTTCATCAAGAGAGGCTTGTAAAAGTGCTACAGATTCCCATGATGCTGCAGAAGCAAACTCTTTTAACTCAAGTAAATCTTTATCTAACTGAGCTTTATCAATGCCATTATCTCTATTTATGTTGACTCTTTCATTTAAAACTGTGTTAAGAAAAGCATTACCTCCATTAATACTTTTGGCTACATCATAAGCTTTAGTATATGAATTGTAAGCATCTTCAGGCTTGACAGAATTGGACCACCCGTTTTTTTCCATTATTAAACCTTTAACTAGATATGCATGTGGAAGATTTGGTATGAGTTCAATTGCTTCTTCTATAAATTGTAATGAGTTGTCTTCTAGAGCTTTAAAGAAGAGTTCTTTATAAAGATCTATGTTCGATACTTGTATAGAGCCATTTTCAATTTTAGTATTTTCTATTTTACTTAAGCCTATGTAGCTTGAAGAGTCTAAAAGTAATTCCTTTAAGTTAATATTTGCATTTGCCTTATTATCCCAAGCGTAGTTCATTGATAATCTGTAATCTCTCCAAGAGTTATTGGGTTCTGAGTTGATTAAGTTTTCCTGTATACCGCTGTTGAATACGATTTCTGCCTCGCTGAATGGTCTCTCAGCAATATTAACTATTGCTACATTGAGTTGTTTTGGTTCATCACCATAGGCATAAGAACGTGGACCAAAGTGCTCTATATAATCACCAATATCCCATGAAATTACTTTTTCTGCAAAAACTTCATTATCTTCATTACAGATATACTCAAACTTAGTTTCAACACAACCTTGAATTGAGGGATTTACTAAATTGTAATATGTTTCTGAAACTTCATTTGCTTTCATGACACCAGCAGCATATAGAAAAATATCACTCGTTTGTTTAATTATGCTGTCAATGGCTACAGCTTTAAATTTTCCATCTTGGAATACCAATTTTGTATCTACTGTATTTGATATATTTTTTGAAATTTTTACATTCTTATAATTACGGCCATCAGGCATTAGGATTTTAAATCCGNCCTGTAAGGAATTTATAGCTGTAGTGTGAGGGGTTAAATGTTGACCATCATCAGAAAGAGAACCTCTATTTGGAGCTGGGAAAGGATCACTAATACCACCATCTGTTTGACCAAAAATAGAATGTTCATATTCATGTAAGAAAGCTGACATAGTGGGATCTCCCATCATGAGAACAGCTTGAAGCTCCATGTGAGCCTTACCATCAATCCATGGGCCAAATTTTATATCTGTTGATTTAGCAGGAGAGGGATCACCATTTTTAAGATAGTAATCATGATAAAAACCTGTTCCACGAATATGGTCATTAAGTCTCATCATATGACCTCTTGAAAATTCTTCTCGTGGTTTAATAACTATCATATTGATATTGTCATCAAATAATTTAAACACATAGCGATAAAGCAGTGAATCATCGTTTGGGGAAAAGACAATTGGATTAGTAAAGTTATCGTACTGTGTATAGTCATAACCAATGTTGAGAAACATACCTGAATCAGTTAGTACAACATTTTCACTTATTTGATAAATCTCTTCACTATCTCTTAGTGCAGGATCTAAGATATACAGTTTATTAATTTTTTTATATGCAGTGTTATTGAAACTAACTGTCTTCGCAACAGTTATACAGTTATTTGTATAAACACCATCTCCTTTAACGGTATCACCATGAGTTCCATCATCATAAACATATGCTTTTTCAGAGTTCCCCTTTTGTGATGAAGAAAATGAGTCTTCTAATTCCAGTTTTGTAAGACCATTTCTAGAAGATTTATCATCTACAATAGTTACCTGTGTTGCTTCATCGGCGAAAATTACCTCTGGGTTGAAATAAATTTCATACTGATTATCTGCATATCTTGTTCCGAAAGATCTACGCATATATTCAGTTCTATATATACTCGTTGGAAAGAATCGCTCAACCTCTTGAGGATTAGTAAAACTATTATCTGAAACTGAAGCATCACAACTATCTGCCCGTTGTGGTTTATAAAGATTTGGAGTAGAGCAATTTAGATTTCCATTTTCTATATCGCACAATCTATTGATGTTTAAACTCCTACCTGCATTAGAAGTCAGGGATGATTCTTCATCAGAAAATGACCCAATCTCTTTACCAATTTCTCCTTCTCCACAAAGAGGAAGTAGTTTAGTTTTTAGAATTTCTATCTCTTCTTTAGTTTGATCTAAATATGATCTAATAAATGTTAAACCTTCAGGAGTTGGCTTAAGTCTGTCACCTTTAAGTAGATTTTTTATTTTTGTATCACTGATAACAATATTATCTAGTGAACCAAGATCAATATTTTCAATAAAATCATACTCTGCTTCTCTTTCGTATTCATCCTTTCTGTCTTCAGGGAAGTCTTCAAGGCGTTCATTCAAGTGTGCTTCAATAACTATTCGAAGTTCATAAAGAGCTAATAATCTACTACTTAGTGGACCAAAAATTTCAATGTCGTAACATCCTTCTGTTCGGTAAAAAGAAGTAGTAGATACAAGAGAGTCAGCTGGGTCGACTTCTATAACATCTTCATTATCTCCATCAGCTGAAATTACAATATCCTCACAAAGCGGTAAAGAACTCAAAAGATTCTTCTGAGAAGTTATAAATTCTTGTATCTCTTCAATATCATCCTCATTATTTTGTGAGTTATTATTTGGGGAGATATCATTTATCTGACTTTGTATTTCAATTATTTCTTCTTCTAGTTGTGAAACTCTCGGATTATCATTTCCTTGTAGATAATAAAGTTCCATAGTTGCATTGAGTAAATTTGCCTTGTCTTGAGCCAACATTAACTCTTCTTCCTCTGCTTCAGTCAATGAAGGTTTTGCTTCTAAAACGTTTATAGTGCCATTATAAAGTTCCTCCAAAATGCTGTCCTGACCAAAATTTTCAAAATCAACGTCATCATAATTAACACCTGTCTTCATTTTTAAATTCTCAACTTGTTTATTTAATTCTTCAATATATTGAGAATTTTCATTGCTGAAGTTCTTTAGTTCAGTAAGATCACTTTGAAGTATTTCTAAACGTTGATTAAGTTCCTCGATCGTCTCTCCATTTTCAGGTTGAGTTATATCTTCACCTAGAGAAATCTCACTTTCACTGATACTTAATTCTATTTCTTTAATTTCAGAGGCACTTAAACATTCTTGGTCTGATATAACTGTCGTAGATTCTGGAAGGTCATCACCACCACATAGCGTCAGCAGTAAGGACATTACAACAAATGGAATTATTTTTTTCATGATTATTTATTATAAACTT
>JGI20159J14440_10003082_pt1 | contig 10922 bp, 5 predicted proteins | sample COG_09_FD_14440 | JGI IMG/M metagenome (IMG submission 14440) | reverse complement strand
TTTGGACGTCCAACACCAGTAGATTTAGAATATAACCAAGTTGAGAAAGTAAGTTAATGGCAAAAGAAATTAGTGGATTTATAAAATTACAAATTAAGGGTGGACAAGCAAATCCAGCCCCACCAGTTGGTCCAGCTTTAGGTCAACGAGGTGTTAATATAATGGAATTTTGCAAAGCTTTTAATGATAAAACAAAATCAATGGCAGGTAAGCCTGTTCCAGTTGAAATTACAGTTTATAAAGATAAAAAATTTGATTTTAAAATTAAATCTCCTCCAGCATCTTTTTTTATTAAAGAAGCAGTTAAACTTAAAGGTGGGTCGAAAGAGCCTGGAAGAAGCATTGTTGGATCAATATCAAAAAAACAATTAGAAGATATAGCAACTCAAAAAATGAAAGATTTAAATGCTCATGATTTAGAAGAAGCTGTAAAAATTATAGCAGGATCAGCTAGATCAATGGGAATTGAGGTTAAAGAGTAATGGCATCAAAAAGATATAAAAAATTACCTGAAAAGACAAAAGATTTAATTGCAGAGCCTTTAGAAAAGCTTTTGCCTGAAATTAAAAAAAATTGTACAGCAAAATTTGATGAGTCTTTAGATTTAAGTTTCCAAATAAATAATAAGCAAAAGAAAAGTGAAGTAAATATAAGAACTGTGGTTAATTTACCAGGTGGTACAGGTAAAAATGTAAAAGTAGCAGTTGTTTGTGAAGATGCTAAAGCTCAAGAAGCAAAAGATGCAGGAGCAGATATTGTTGGAAGTGATGAATTTGTTGAAAAGATTAAAGGTGGTGAGTTAAATTTTGAAAAATTAATTTGTACTCCAGGCATGATGATTAAACTTTCTAAATTAGGAAAAGTTTTAGGACCAAAAGGCTTAATGCCAAATCCTAAACTTGGTTCTGTTTCAGAAAATATTAAAGAAGCAGTAACAAATGCAAAATCAGGTCAAGTTGAAATTAGAAATGATAAAGATGGAAATATTGGAGTTAGTATTGGAAAAAAATCATTTCATGATGACCAATTGTTAAAAAATTTTTATGCAATTATAGATACCTTAGAGAAAGAAAAATCTAACAACACTTTAAAAGGTGATTTAATTAAGAATACTTTTGCTACATCGTCAATGGGTGTTTCTTATAAAGTTAAATTAGGAAAGTCGATATAATCATGCTTAATAAAGAACAAAAAAAAAGCTACATTTCAGAAATGTCAACACAGTTTGAAAATAGTAAGGCTGTAATGGTTACTCATTATCAAGGTTTAACAATGACACAATTAGATGAGTTAAGAGCCCAAATGAGAGAACATGGAATTATTTTTAAAATAACAAAAAATAGAATTACTAAACTGGCTATAGAAAAAACCAAATGTAAGGATTTATCAAATTTATTTACTGGACCAACAGCTGTAGCATTCGGTGAAGATGCCATCATGTCAGCTAGGATTCTTTCTAAATTCGCAAAAGATAATGAAAATTTAAAGTTAATTGGTGGAATAATGGATAATGAAGTCCTTGATCAGGCTGGTGTCCAGAATGTAGCTAGTTTACCAACGTTAGACGAAGCAAGGGCTAATATTGTAGGTATTTTAAACGCGCCAGCATCAAAATTAGTTAGTATTTTGCTTGCATACTCGGAAAAAATGAGTAGTTTGTCGACAGAAAATTCTGAAACACAACCCAAAGAGTAATTAAATATGCCTGACCTAAATAAAATAATTGAGGACCTATCAAGTTTAACTGTTGCAGAGGCAGCTGATCTTTCAAAGCAATTAGAAGAAAAATGGGGTGTAACTCCAATGGCAGCAGCAGCTCCAGCCGCTGCAGGNGCAGCTCCAGCTGAGGANAAAGATGATTTTACAATCATGCTTGTTTCTGCTGGTGAGAAAAAAATTAATGTAATCAAAGAAGTTAGAGCAGCAACTTCACTAGGTTTAAAAGAGGCTAAAGATCTTGTTGAGGGAGCACCTAAAGAAGTTAAATCAGGTGTTAACAAAAAAGATGCTGAAGAAATCAAGGCTAAGTTAGAAGCAGCAGGCGCTAAAGTAGAACTTAAATAAATTAATAAGAAAGAATTCAAATACTGATTATTTATAATCAGTATTATTAAATATAAATGCAATTATCTTTTACTGAGAAGAAAAACATAAGAAAAAGTTTTGGTAAGCTAAAAGAAAGTTTATCTATACCTAATCTAATTGAAGTTCAAAAAAACTCTTATAAAGAATTAACTGATTTTAATTCAGAAACTGAATTAACAAAAGGTTTTGATAGAGTATTTAAAAGTATATTTCCTATTGAAGATTTGAATGATAAGGCAACTTTGGAATATGTTTCTTATAGATTAGATAAACCAAAATTTGATGTTGAGGAATGTATCACTAGAGGATTAACTTATTCATCAGCTCTTAAGTGTACATTGAGATTAGTTGTTTATGAAATAGATCAAGAAAATAATACTAAAGATATATTATCTGCAAAAGAGCAAGAAGTTTACATGGGTGAAGTTCCTATGATGACTAATAGTGGAACTTTTATTACTAACGGCGTTCAAAGAGTTGTTGTTAATCAAATGCACAGAAGTCCAGGTGTATTTTTTGATCATGATAAAGGTAAAACACATGCAAGTGGTAAACTATTATTTAATTGTAGAGTAATTCCTAATAGAGGATCTTGGCTAGATTTAGAATATGATGTTAAAGATTTTTTATATTTTAAGATTGATAGAAAAAAGAAAATTTTTGTATCTACTTTATTGTTAGCCCTTGGTTTTACAAAAGCTGAAATTGCTGATGAATTTTACTCAAGCGAGCAATATAGTTTTGATCCTAAAACTGAAAAGTGGAAAACTAAATTTAATCCAGAAAACTACAAAGCTAAAAATTTCTCAGAAGAAGTAATTGATGCTAAAACAGGTGAGGTTGTAGTTAAATTAGGTGATAAAATTAATTTCTTAAATGCTAAAAAACTAGCAAATGATGGTTTAAAAGACATTTTAGTATCAAGAGAGTCTTTGTTTGGAAAATTTTTGCATAGAGATGTTAAGGTTAGTGATGATGAAGAAGAAGGAGTATTTGGAATAGGTACAGAAATAAATGACACTATAATTCAACAAATTTTAGATGCCAACATTCATACATTACAAATTTCTGTTACAAATTCTATAAACAAAGGTCCTTATTTACTTACAACAATTTTAGCAGATAAAAATAATAACAAGAATGATGCAATAACAGAAGTCTACAAAATGTTAAGACCAGGTGAGCCTCCTACTATTGAAATCGCAACTCAAATTTTTAATAATCTATTTTTTAGTTCTGACAGATACGATTTATCTGATGTGGGTAGAGTTAAAATGAATTCAAGATTAGAGCAGGAATGTTCTGATAAAATAACAATATTAAGAAATGATGATATTGTTGCAATAGTACACAAGATGCTAGACTTAAGAGATGGTAAAGATGAAGTTGATGATATTGATCACCTAGGAAATAGAAGAGTTCGTTCAGTTGGTGAATTAGTTGAAAACCAAGCAAGAATTGGTGTTTATAGAATGGAAAGAGCGATTAAAGAAAAAATGACAACTCTTGATGTTGAGTCAGCTATGCCACAAGATTTAATCAATGCAAAACCATTAACTGTTTCTTTAAAAGATTTTTTTGCAAGTTCTCAACTTTCACAATTTATGGACCAGACAAATCCTTTATCTGAAATAACTCACAAAAGAAGAGTTTCAGCATTAGGACCTGGTGGTCTTACTAGAGAAAGAGCTGGTTTTGAAGTACGTGATGTTCACCCAACTCACTACGGAAGAATTTGCCCAATCGAAACACCAGAAGGACCGAACATTGGTTTAATAAACAGTTTATCAACTTATGCTAAAATAAATAAATATGGTTTCATCGAAAGCCCTTACAAAAAAGTAAAAGATGGAGTGGTTCAAGATAATGTTGAATATTTGTCAGCAATGGAAGAAACCAAGTATACAATTGCACAAGCAAATGCAAAGATTGATAAAAATGGTAAAATTTTAGAAGAATTAGTTCCTTGTAGAGAAAATTTGAATTTTGTTTTATCTAATCCTAAAAATATTGATTATATTGATGTATCACCCAAACAACTTGTATCAGTAGCAGCTTCATTAATTCCCTTCTTGGAAAATGATGATGCTAACAGGGCATTAATGGGTTCAAATATGATGAGACAAGCAGTTCCATTGTTAAAACCAGAGTCTCCATTAGTTGGAACAGGAATTGAAAGTGATGTAGCTTTAGATTCGGGAGTAACTATTGTAGCTAAGCGTGATGGTACTGTTGATAAAATTGATGGAAAGAGAATTGTAATTAAAGCAACAGAAGAAACTGATTTTTCTAAATCAGGTGTTGATATCTACAATCTTCAAAAATTTAAAAGATCAAACCAAAATACATGTATTAACCAAAAACCTTTAGTAAGAGTTGGTGATAAAGTTAGATCTGGAGATATTATAGCAGATGGTCCATCCACTAAATTGGGTGAACTAGCTTTAGGAAAAAATGTGACAGTAGCTTTCATGCCTTGGCAAGGATATAACTTTGAAGACTCTATCTTGATATCAGAAAGATGTGTGACTGACGATGTATTTACCTCTGTACACATTGTTGAGTATGAAATTATGGCTAGAGATACAAAACTTGGCGAAGAAGATATCACTAGAGATATTCCAAATGTTAATGAAGAGGCTCTTAAAAACTTAGATGAATCTGGTGTTGTTTACATCGGTGCAGAAGTTAATGCAGGCGATATTCTAGTTGGAAAAGTAACTCCAAAAGGAGACTCTGCTTCAGGTCCAGAAGAAAAACTATTAAGATCAATTTTTGGTGAAAAAGCAATTGATGTAACTGATACATCTTTAAGAATGTCTAGAGGAAGCAGTGGAACAGTTGTTGATGTAAGGGTATTCAATAGACATGGTATAGAGAAAGATGAAAGATCAATTACAATTGAAAGAGCCGAAATTGAGGAAGTTCAACAAGATAAAATTGTTGAGGAAGAAATTTTAGAAAGAAGTATTAAACAAAGAGCATCTCAATTTTTATCAGGATCTTCATTAACTAAAAAAGTTAAAGATTTAGCAGAAGGCACAAAACTAGATTTTGATACAATAGATAATTTATCAGTTAATGATGTATTTAAAATTACAGTAGGTAATGTTAACGATGAGGCAACATTAGCCCAACTTAAAGATCAGTATAATAAAGCTAAACAAGATATTACTGAAAGATTTGAAGATAAAGTTTTAAAGATTAGAAGTGGAGATGATTTATTACCAAGTGTGATGAAAATGGTTAAAGTTTTTGTTGCAATTAAGAGAAGGCTAAGACCTGGTGATAAAATGTCTGGAAGACACGGTAACAAAGGTGTTGTTAGTAAAATTGTTCCTGTAGAAGATATGCCATATAGAGAAGATGGAAGACCTGTAGATATAGTTTTAAATCCACTTGGTGTCCCAAGTCGTATGAATGTAGGTCAGATACTAGAGACTCATTTAGGTTGGGCATGTAAAGAATTTGGTGAAGAAGTTAAAAAATTAGTTAACGAAAATAATAAAAAAATTGAGAAAACTGAGAAGATATCTAAATTTTTAAAATCTGTTTATGGTGAAGAAATTTTCAATGAAAAAGTTGAGAAATTAACTAAACCTGAATTTAAAGATCTATGTGAGAATTTACAAAANGGTATTGCTATATCAACNCCAGTATTTGANGGAGCTAAAGAGAAAAATGTTACTGAAATGTTAGAACTTGCAAAACTTCCTGGTTCAGGACAAACATATTTATGGGATGGTAGAACAGGGGAAAAATTTGATAGACCTGTAACAGTTGGAATAATTTACATGCTTAAACTTCACCATTTAGTCGAAGATAAGATTCATGCTAGATCTACTGGACCTTATAGTCTGGTAACACAACAACCATTGGGTGGTAAAGCACAGCTTGGTGGCCAAAGATTTGGTGAAATGGAAGTATGGGCTTTAGAAGCATATGGAGCATCTTATACTTTGCAAGAGATTTTAACTGTTAAATCTGATGATGTTGCAGGTAGGGTCAAAGTCTATGAAACAATAGTTAAGGGTGAAGAAAATTTTGAGTCAGGAATACCTGAGTCATTTAACGTATTGGTTAAAGAAATTAAATCATTAGCATTAAACGTGGAGCTTAATTAAATATGAAAAAAGAATTAACAGATTTATTTAAAAACACTGAAATCTCGGAAGCTCAAAATTTTAACAGTATTAAAATTACACTAGCAAGTCCTGAAAAAATTAAATCATGGACATTTGGTGAAATTAAAAAACCTGAAACTATTAATTACAGAACTTTTAGACCAGAAAAAGATGGTTTATTTTGTGCAAGAATTTTTGGACCAATTAAAGACTACGAATGCTTGTGTGGAAAATACAAGCGAATGAAATTCAGAGGAATCATTTGTGAAAAATGCGGTGTAGAGGTTACTAAATCCAATGTTCGAAGAGAGAGAATGGGTCACATAAATCTTGCAACCCCAGTAGCTCATATTTGGTTTTTAAAATCTCTTCCTAGCAGAATTGCTCTTGCTGTTGATATGAAACTTAAAGAAATTGAAAGAGTTCTTTATTTTGAGAATTTTATTATCATTGAACCAGGATTAACTGGCTTACAAAAAAACCAACTTCTTAATGAAGAGGAATTAGCTAAATATCAAGATGAATTTGGTGAAGAGTCATTTACAGCAGGAATTGGTGCGGAAGCAGTACTTGAAATGTTAAAAAATTTAGATTTAGAACTTGAAAGAACTAAACTTGTTAGTTTCATTAAAGAAACAAAATCAAAAGTAAACGAAGAACGAGCAATTAAAAGATTAAAGCTAGTAGAATCATTTATTGAAACAGGACAAAAACCAGAGTGGATGATTTTAACTGTTGTACCAGTAATACCACCAGAATTAAGACCTCTAGTTCCTTTAGATGGTGGTAGGTTTGCAACATCTGATCTTAATGACCTTTATAGAAGAGTTATAAATAGAAATAATAGATTAAAAAGATTAATGGATCTTAAAGCACCAGATATTATTGTTAGAAATGAAAAAAGAATGCTTCAAGAGTCTGTTGATGCATTATTTGATAATGGTAGAAGAGGTAGAGTAATAACTGGAACAGGAAAAAGACCACTTAAATCATTAGCTGAAATGCTTAAAGGTAAGCAGGGTAGATTTAGACAAAACTTATTAGGTAAAAGAGTTGATTATTCAGGTCGATCAGTAATCGTTGTTGGTCCAGATTTGAAACTTCACGAATGTGGATTACCAAAAAAAATGGCATTAGAACTATTTAAACCTTTTCTTTATGCAAGATTAAATAAATTAGGTTTAGCATCAACAATTAAGCAAGCTAAAAAATTAGTTGAAAAAGAAACTAATGCTGTTTGGGATGCTTTAGAACTGATTGTTAGAGAGCACCCGGTAATATTAAATAGAGCACCAACACTACACAGATTAGGTGTTCAAGCATTTGAACCTAAATTAATAGAAGGTGATGCTATTGAATTGCATCCTTTAACTTGTGCAGCTTTTAACGCTGACTTTGATGGAGACCAAATGGCAGTTCACGTTCCATTAAGTTTGGAAGCACAACTTGAAGCAAGAATATTAATGTTATCTACTAATAACATTTTATCACCATCAAATGGTAAGCCAATTATCGTACCAAGTCAGGACATGATTTTAGGAATATATTATCTTTCTCAAGAACCTATGACTGATAAACCATCAGGTTATTTTGTTGATGTTGATGCGATAGAATTTGCTTTAGCTTCAGAGCAAATTAAAGTTCACAGCACAATAATATCTAGAATAGAAACTGTTGATGAAAATGGAAATAAAAAATACGAAAAGTACACATCAACTGCAGGTAGATTTTTATTAGCAAACCTTTTACCAAAGAACAATAATATCAAATTTTCTCTAGTAGATAGATTGTTGCCTAAGAAAATAGTTTCTGAAATAATTGATGTTGTTTTCAGGTTCTGTGGTCAAAAATCTACAGTAATATTTTGTGATAAATTAAAAGACCTTGGTTTTAAACATGCTTTTAAAGCGGGTATATCTTTTGGTAAAGATGATCTTGTAATACCTGCAAGTAAAACTCAATTAATTGAAGATACAAAAGGATTAATTGCAGATTATGAAACTCAATATTCTGAAGGACTAATCACAAGAGGTGAAAAATACAACAAAGTTGTTGATGCTTGGTCCAAATGTACGGATAAAGTTGCTGGTGAAATGATGAGAGGAATTTCTGCTACTGAAAAAACTCCAGATGGACTAAAAATCAATTCTGTTTATATGATGGCAGATAGTGGTGCTAGAGGATCTGCTGCTCAAATGAAACAATTAGCTGGAATGAGAGGTTTAATTGCAAAACCATCTGGTGAAATTATTGAAACTCCAATTATATCAAATTTTAAAGAAGGTTTAACGGCACTAGAGTATTTTAACTCAACTCACGGAGCTAGAAAAGGTCTTGCTGACACAGCGCTTAAAACTGCAAGCTCAGGTTATTTAACAAGAAGACTTTGTGACGTTGCTCAAGATTTAACAATTTCAAAAATTCAATGTGATGACCCTGGTTTTATTGAACTTTCTGAGATTTTAGAAGGCGGTAATATTGTAGTTAGTTTATCTGAAAGAGCCTTAGGTAGAGTAACAGCATATGATGTTAAAAATCCATTAACTGGAGAAATTGTAATTAAAAAATCAAAAATGATTGATGAAGCTGGCTGTGATTTAATTGATGCAGCTGGTGTCAAATCTATCAAGGTTTATTCAGTAATGACATGTAGTTCAAAAAAAGGTGTTTGTGCTACTTGTTATGGTAGAGACTTATCTAGAGGTAAAATGGTTCATGTTGGAGAAGCAATAGGAATGATTTCAGCCCAATCAATTGGTGAACCTGGAACACAGTTAACAATGAGAACTTTCCACGTTGGTGGTACTGCATCTGTCAAACAGGATTCTCAAATTATAAGTAAAAATGCTGGAACACTTAAAATTTTAAATTCAAACATTTTAGAAGATTCGAAAAAAAATTTAATTGTTATGGGTAGAAATACTCAACTTTCTGTAGAAGATGATAATGGAGTTCAAATAGCAGTTTATAAGGTAGGTTATGGATCAAAATTATTTTTTAATAATGGAGATAAGATTAAAGCCAACACTAAAATTTGTGAATGGGATCCTTATACAACACCTGTTATTGCAGAAAAAAGTGGTGAAGCAAGTTTTGTAGACTTGATCGATGGAGTGTCAATCCAAGAAACTACAGATGATGCTACAGGAATTTCTTCTAAATCAGTAATCGATTGGAGAGCTCAATCGAAAAGTACAGACTTAAAACCTCGTATTACTTTAAGAGATGAAAAAGGTAATGTAATTAAAAAAGCTGATGATAACGAGGCAAGATATTATTTAGTACCAGACTCAATACTTTCTATTAAAGATGGCCAAAAAGTTTTTGCTGGTGATGTTATTGCTAGATTACCAAAAGAAACTACAAAAACTAAGGATATTACAGGAGGACTACCAAGGGTAGCAGAATTATTTGAGGCAAGAAAAGCTAAAGATAGTGCAATCATTGCTGAAAATGATGGTCAGGTAGTTTTTGGAAAAGAAGTTAGAGGAAAACAAAAAGTATCAATTGTACCTGAGGATGGTGCAGAAGCTTCTAATTATTTAATTCCAAAAGGCAAACATATTAACTTTAACCCAGGTGAGAAAATTCAAAAAGGAGAATATCTATTAGATGGCCAGCCATTACCTCATGATATTTTAAGAATTTTAGGTATTAAAGAACTAACTGAATATTTTGTTAATCAAGTACAAGAAGTTTACAGATTGCAAGGTGTAATTATTAATGACAAACATATTGAAACTATTTTAAGACAAATGCTTAAAAAAGTTGAAGTAAAAGTGTCAGGTGATTCTAGCTATTTACCAGGAGAAGTTATAGATAGAATTAAATTTGATAATACTAATGAAAAATTAGTTGCCGAAGGCAAAGATCCAGCTGCTGGTGAAAGAGTTTTAATGGGTATTACTAAAGCTTCATTACAAACAGAATCTTTTATTTCTGCAGCTTCATTCCAAGAAACAACAAGAGTTCTTACAGATGCTGCAATTAAAGGTAAAGTTGACCCATTAAATGGCTTAAAAGAGAATGTTATTGTTGGAAGACTTGTTCCTGCTGGTACAGGTCATATCAAAAATAACTGGAATAAAAAAGCTCTAGAAGACGATAATAATTTTATTGCTGAACAAGATAAAATTGAAACTTCTGAAGTCCCTGAAACACCTGCAAATTAGTAAAAAAAATAGCTTAATACTTGAAGTTTTAGTTTGACAAAGTCTGATTAATAAGTATTTTGGCGGTGTTTTTGGTTGGAATGTAGTACTTAGTAATAGTACTAAACGCTGCCACAAAATAACCTGCCAGTTATTTTCATCTAAAAATATATTAATTAATTAAATAAAATTTATGCCAACTATTAATCAGTTGTTAAGAAAAAAAAGAGTTAAACAAGTTACAAGGAACAAAGTTCCTGCACTTCAAAAGCAACCACTTAAAAGAGGTGTGTGTGTTAAAGTTTATACGACAACTCCGAAGAAACCAAACTCCGCTTTAAGAAAAGTTGCAAGAGTTAGATTGTCAAATGGGTTTGAAGTTACAGCATACATTGGTGGTGAAGGTCACAACCTTCAAGAACACTCAGTAGTTTTGATTAGAGGTGGTAGAGTAAAAGATTTACCTGGAGTACGTTACCATATCCTAAGAGGTAATTTAGATACTCAAGGTGTTGCTAATAGAAAAAAAAGAAGATCTTTATATGGAACTAAAAAAGGTAAA